>LNFM01001764.1_pt1 | contig 67353 bp, 55 predicted proteins | sample 596031 | NCBI WGS metagenome assembly LNFM01 (sample SAMN04254537, study PRJNA301005) | activated carbon metagenome | isolation source: dual media filters at the Ann Arbor, Michigan drinking water treatment plant | place: USA: Ann Arbor
TACGAGCTGCCGCTGCGTCGCCACATGGAAAGGGCGACGCTCAAAGGCAGCGTTCCGCACTGAGGCCGGGTGGGTGGGAGCGTTGTGGTGCAGGGTTCCGGGTTGATGCTCAGTCGGGTCGTCGCTCGTACCATCGGGACATCGCCTCCATCGCAAGCCAGGAGGCCGAAGCCGCGATCGCCAGAACGACTTGGGCGGTAAACCAGTTCCAGTGTTCGATCAGCAGCGCGAACACCGTGGGCGCCGCGGCATTCACGATCAGTACGGGGGTGGCCAGGAGGCCGAGCACGGCGCCGTATCCGTTCGACCCGAACAAGGCCAGGGGCAGGGCACCGCGAACGATCGTGATCACGCCTTGCGATGCACCCATGAGCGTGGTGAACGCGAGCAGTGCCACGAGATTGCCTTGCGCCACCAGCAGCAAGGCGAACGAAAACGGCAGAACGCCGATGGCGATGCGCGCGATGGTGATGGCCCGCAGATGGCGTCCGAAAACGATCTCGACGACGCGACCGGCGAATTGAGCGAACCCCTTGAGCGAGGCCACCCATACCGCCGCTGCGGTGGCGAGCCCGGCGGCCTCGAGCAGCGGGACGAGCTGCACGGTGACGATGCCGAACACGAAGCCGTTGAGCGACATGACGCCGGCGAACAGAATCATCGCGATCGTGCGTGCCCGCCCGGTGAGTGGCTTGCCCTCGGATGCGCGTCCCTCGGCTTTCGCCGACGGGCTCGCATCCGCGGTTTCGCGGCGGGCGAGGCCCAGCCAGATGAGCGGCAGGCAGACGACGAGGTTGATCGCCGCGAACAGCAGCAGCGTACTGCGCCAGCCCACGGCCTGATCGAGGAAATGGCCGACGACCCAGAAGACGCTCGATGCGAACGCGCCGAACAGCGTGAGATACGAAATGGCTGCACGGCCGCGCGAAGGCACTATCTGCACGAGGGCGGCGAAGGCGGCATCGTAGAGCGTCATGCGCATGCCGACCCCGAGCACGATCCAGGCGCCGAGGTAAGTCGCCTGCGTCTGTGCGCCGGCCAAGGCGGCCAAGCCTGCGGATACGATCACGGTGCCGCTTGCCATGATCCGCCGCGCGCCCCACGCGTCGATCGCGCGCCCCGTCCAGGCGGAGACCGCGCCCATGGTGAGTACGGCGAGCGTAAAGCCGAAGTAGACGAAGCCTCCGCTCCAGCCCGTGTCTCGCTGGATGGGGGTCGCGAGCACACCCAGGCAGTAGAAGCTCGTGCCCCAGGCCGTGATCTGGGCGATGCCGAGCGCGCAGACCGCAAATGCAAGGGGATCGTACGACGATCCGGCTCGGAACCAGGACATAGGGCGCATCGGTGCGGCTGCTCGAGCGGTGTCGCAGAAAAAATTTTCAGTGGGTGGATCGTAGCATGGGTCTTCGACTGTATACCTACTCCGGATACACTTGCGGCTCACTCAGCCAGGAGGCCTTTATGACCGAGCATGCGGTTGCAGACGAAGTTCGTGGCGTGACCCAGATCGAGATCGATCAGCGGGTCTACGATCTCTACGACGAGTATTGTCATGGCCGGATCGACCGGCGCGAGTTTCTCCTGCGAGCCGCGGCGGTGACCGCCGGCGGGCTGGCGATGGCCCAGGCCTTGTTTCCCCGGTATGCGCAGGCCGCCATGGTTTCGTTCACCGACCAGCGCATCAAGGCGCAGTACGTCACTTATCCGTCCCCGGGCGGAAGTTCCGGCCAGATGCGCGGGTATCTGGTGCAGCCCGCCGGGCAAGGACCTTTCCCCGCGGTGCTCGTGATTCACGAGAACCGTGGCTTGAATCCCTACATCGAGGACGTGGCGCGCCGTGCGGCCGTCGCCGGGTTTCTCGCGCTGGCGCCCGATGGGCTATTCCCCGTGGGCGGTTATCCCGGCAACGACGACGACGGGCGCAAGCTGCAGGCGGGGCTGGATCAGGCGAAGCTGCGCACCGACATGCTCAACAGCGCCCGCTACGTCAAGGCGCATGCGCTCTCGACCGGCAAACTCGGCGTGACCGGTTTTTGCTGGGGCGGTGGGACGACCAATTACCTCGCCGCGGAGATGGGGGCGGACATGCATGCGGGCGTGCCCTTCTACGGGGCTTCGGCCGCGACCGAAAGCGTGCCCAAGATCAAGGCGCCGCTGCAGATCCACTACGCCGACAACGACAAGCGCATCAACGACATGTGGCCGGCGTTCGAATCTGCGCTGAAGGCGGCCAAGGTGCCGCACGAGATGCACATGTATCCGGATACCCAGCACGGCTTCCACAACAACTCCACGCCCCGCTACAACGAGGCGGCAGCCAAGCTCGCCTGGGATCGCACCATCGCGTTCTTCAAGAAGCACCTGGCTTGATGCGGGCGGCGGGCGCGTTCGGGTCGTGACGCCGCCGGATGTCGCGGCGCAGGGCTTGCAGGCGCTGTCGCTCGGATTCCCGCTCGCGGGCCGGCTGGACAGCATTTTGCTGCGGCCCAAGCGCGGCGTGCCGATGCTCGCAGTGGCATCGGTGGCCGCCATCGAGGGGCTCGGCTTGGCGGGTGATCGCACCGCGCAGCGCCCGGGGGCCCGCGCCGGCGGCAAACGTCAGGTCACGCTGATCCAGCGCGAGCATCTGCCCGTCATCGCGAGCCTGCTCGGGCGCGGGCAGGTCGATGCCGCGCTGCTCAGGCGCAATCTCGTCGTGTCGGGGATCAATCTGCTCGCGGCGAAAAGCCTGTTCCGCGATCGGCCGCTGGTATTGCATATCGGTGCAGAGGTCGAACTCGAGGTCACCGGGCCTTGCGAGCCGTGTTCGCGGATGGAACAGGCACTCGGGGTGGGCGGCTACAACGCGCTGCGAGGTCACGGCGGCGTCACGGCGCGCGTCCTCAAGGGCGGCTCGATCAATCTGGGCGACGCCGTGACGTGCGTGGCTCGAAGCCTCTGACTTGAGGCCTTTGCCGAGATTCGACTCGCCGGTCAAGCGAGGCGATTTCCTTCGACTCTGGGCCGTCGGCTGTTCGGCCTTCGTCGTCCGCTGGCTCGAGATGCTGGCGGTCGGTCTGTACGCCTACCAGATCACCTCGTCGGCCTTCGTGGTGGCCATGCTCAGCATGCTGCGCGTGTTGCCGATGAGTCTCTTCGGCGCGTTCCTCGGCGCTGTGGCCGACCGCGTCGAGCGGCGCACCGCGTTGATCGGGATGGTGGGTCTCTCGATGGCCGGGACCGGGTCGTTGGCAGTCCTGGCCAGCCTCGACGTGATCCAAGTCTGGCACCTGGCCGTGGCGAGCTTCGTCAACGGCATCTGCTGGGCGGCGGATAATCCCGTGCGTCGCATGATGATCGGCGACGTGGTCGGGCCGGAAGGCATGAGCAAGGCGATGGCCATCGACGCCGGCACCAACAATGCCAGCCGGGTGCTGGGCCCCACGCTGAGCGGATTGCTGCTGGGCCAGTTCGGCATCGCGAGCGTGTTCTGGCTCGGTGTGGCGTTCTACGTGCCGAGCTTGTGGGCGGCGCTCACGATCAAGGTGCGCAGCCGGCCGGCTGCGAAGCATTCGATGCCCATGCTGGGCAGCATCGCCCAGGGGCTGCAGTGGCTGCGCGGCGACCGGCGCATGATCGGCGTCTTCCTGATCACGATCTATTTCAATGTCTTCGGTTGGCCCTTCGTCAGCATGATTCCGGTCATCGGCACGGACTACCTGCGGCTCGATCCGCAGGGCGTGGGCCTACTGGCAAGCGCGGAGGGCGTCGGTGGGCTGGTCGGCGCGCTGCTGGTCGGGTCCCTGGTGCCCGCGCGCTGGTACGGGCGTGTCTATGCCGCTGCGGTCGGCGCCTATCTGCTCATGCTGATCGTCTTCGCGCTTGCGCCCAACGGCCTGCTCGCCGGGCTGTCCCTGCTTTGCACGGGGGCGCTCGGCACCTGCTTCGGCGTGATGCAGGCGACCTTGGTGTATCGCTACACGCCGATCGAGATGCGCGCCCGCCTGCTCGGTGTGCTGGCGGTGTGCATAGGCACGAGTCCGATCGGCTTCTTCTATCTCGGCTATCTGGCCGAGGCCTTCGGGCCCCGCAATGCAACGGTCGCGCTCGGCGCGCAGGGCTTGTTGGCGATGCTCGTCACTTACCGATGGTGGCGCACGGCACTGCGCAGTTGATGGGTGCCCCGGGGGCCCCTGCGGGCGCTGCAACGCGACGATGCGTTGGACAGCGCCGCTGCGAGCGGCCAGAATCGGCGATCAGGATCAACGCTCAGGAGGAGCACCCGTGACACTCGCGAACCAACTTGCAGAGCGCATCGTGGCGATGCGCTACGAGGATCTTCCCCAACAGGCCGTGCATTGGGCCAAGGTCTCGATCGTCGACACGATCGGCTGTGCGCTCGCCGCGGTCGATGAAGACGCCCCGCGCATCGCCGAGCGCGTGTTGACCGGCGGCGTGAGCGTCGGTCCCAGCCTCGTCTGGGGCAGCACGCGTCGCGTGCCGGTGCTCGATGCCGCGGTGATCAACGGCACGGCTGCGCATGCGCTCGATTACGACGATTGCAACAACTCGCTCGCGGGCCATCCGTCGATCGCCATGCTGCCGGGCATCGTCGCTCTGGGAGAATCTCTCGGTTCGTCGGGACGCGATGTCGTGCTCGCTTTCGTGACGGGTTGGGAAGCGCAGGCGCGGATCGCGCATGCCGTCAACGTCCATCACTACGAAAAGGGTTGGCACCCCACGGCGACGCTCGGCGTGTTCGGCGGAACGGCGGGTGCCGCGCGATTGTTGGGATTGAATGCGGCACAGACGGCCAAGGCGCTGGCCATCGCGGTGTCGCTCTCTGCCGGCGTCAAGGCGAACTTCGGCACGATGACCAAGCCGCTCCATGCCGGTCAGTCCACTCGCCACGGGGCGTATGCGGCGTTGCTCGCCAAGGAAGGCTTCACTGCCGCGCTCGATGCCTTCGAGCACAAGCAGGGGTTTTTCGAGGTGTTCAACGGCGCCGGCAACTATGATCCGCAGAAGGTCATGCCGCACTGGGCCGATCCGCTCGACATCCTCGCGCCCGGCGTGGGCTTGAAGCAGTATCCGTGCTGCGCCAGCACCCACTCGGCCATCGACGCGATGCTGGTACTGCGAGAACAGCATGGGTTGACGCCCGAGAACGTGGCCAGGATCGAGTCGGTGACGCATGCGCGCGCGCTGGCGCATACCAATCGCGCCGATCCGCAGAGCACCCTGGATGCGAAGTTCAGCGTCCAGTACTGCATTGCGCGGGCGTTGCTGCATGGCGAGGTCACTTTCGCCCACTTCGAGGGCGAAGCGATCCGGGATGCCCGGGTTCGCTCGCTGCTCGATCGGATCGAGGTGCGCCCGCACACCTTCCAGCCCAAGGGCATGGACGAGCACTACGAGTGCCACTTGTACGTCACCACCACCGACGGCCGCCGGCTCACGGCCAAGGTGGAGCAGCCCCTGCGCGGTCCGTGCAACCTCGCGCCTCCGGATCGGCTCGAATCCAAGTTCAGGGATTGCGCTGCCCGCGCGCTTCGTGCCGATGCGGTCGAGCCGTTGTACGCAGCGATCGGCCGGCTCGAGAGCTTCGGCGATGTGCGCGAAGTCACGAAGATGATGGCGCAGGCGGTGAAGTCTTGAACTAAGAAGTCTGCGGAAACAGGTTGGCCGCCCGCTCGAGGCGCGAGAGGGCGGCCTGACGATGCAGCGAGCAGGCTCGGCCGCCGCCGACGCTACTGCTTCTGCATCCCCGCCTCGCGGGCCACCTTGGCCCACTTGTCGATGTCTTGCGGGATCATCGCCTTCATCTCCGCGGGCGTGCGCACGATGATTTCGGCGCCCTCGGCCACGAAGCGCTTGGCGGTTTCCGCCAATTTCTGTACTGCGATGATTTCATTGCTCATGCGATTGAGGATTGCCGGGGGCGTGCCGGCGGGCACGGCCCACCCCCACCAGATGGATGCGTCGTAGCCGGGTACGCCGGCCTCGGCCAGGGTGGGCAGGTCGGGCAGGGCGGCCGCGCGCTTGGTGCTTCCGGTGGCGAGGGCGCGCAGTCGGCCTGCGCGCAGCTGCGGCCCGACGGTGACGATGGTGCCCACCGCCAGATGCGCTTGCCCGCTGATGACGTCCACGATCGCGGGTGCGCCGCCCTTGTACAGCACGATCTCCGCGTCGATCCCGGCGCGACTGCGGAACATGGCCGAGACGAAGTGCATGAAGCCCCCCGCCGAGGCGATGGTGAGGTAATTCGGCTTGGATTTGCCCAGGGCGATCAGTTCCTGGATCGACTTCACCGGCAGGGAGGCCGAGACGCACACCACGACCGGTGCCGACCCGAGCATGCCGATCCAGTCGAAGTCCTTCGCCGGATCGTAGGGCAGCTTGCGGATCGCCGGGTTCATCGTGAAGGCGGCCGACGCCATCAGCACGTTGTATCCGTCGGGGGCAGACTTGGCGACCATGTCGGTGGCGATCACGCCGTCCGCGCCGGCGCGATTGTCGACGACGATCTGGCGTCCGATGCGCTCGCCGATCTGTCCGGCGAAGTAGCGCGCCATGATGTCGTTGCTGCCGCCGGGGGCTTGTGGGACGAGCACACGGATGGGCTTGCTGGGATAAGTCTGCGAATCGGCCGCGCTTGCATGTTGCGGCGCGGCGAATGCGAGCGGCAGAGCGGCCAGGGCCAGCGCGCGACTCGTGGGTGTCGACGTCATGATTGCTTCTCCTCCGGCTTTTGTTGATACCACATTGTGGCTTTGTTGCTCCGTGAGACTACACCGAAGGCGTACGGTCGACAACGCGAGCGGCCCGACCTCAGGCGCCGGAACGATGAATCTGCCGCCCGTAGGGCGCGCGGCATATGCTATCTTTGCAATGCCGCTCCGCAGGAATGCGGGGCCAAGATGCGGCAGGCGACGGGAATGTTCCTGCAGCGATCCGGTCCGTTCTAATCGGGCCAGCGCTGACGCCTCGAAACGCGTGCCGAATAGTCCAGTATGTGAATTCACCCAAGGAGCCCAACATGGCCGGCTATCCCAAGATTGTTCATACCGAAGAGGGTATGCGTGAAGGCATGCAGATCGAAAGCGCCGACATTCCCGTCGATGACAAGGTCGCACTGCTGAATGCTCTGTCCGAGACAGGATTGAAGGACATCGCCGTGGGCTCGTTCGTGAGCCCGAAATACACGCCGCAGATGGCGAAGATGGACGAGATCATGGCCAAGTTCACGCCCAAGCCCGGCGTGAAGTACAGCTATACCGCCCTCAATGACAAAGGTATCGAGCGCGCAAAGGCCTACACCCCGCCGCTCAGCCCGAAGGCGAGCGAGTTCGCCACCAGCTGCGACATGTGCGACACCTTCGCGCAACGCAACACCAACCGCACCCAGGAGCAGCAGATCGCCACCTGGCCGGCGAAGATCGCCAAGGCCAAGGCAGCCGGTGCAGAGGGCGGCATGTCGATCAGCAATGCCTGGGGTTCGAACTGGGTCGGCCGGGTCACCACCGAGCAGCTGATGAAGATGCTCAGCCGGATGTACAACATGTGGGAAGAGGCCGGCATCGAGGTCACCCGCGTCGGCCTGGCCGATGCCAATGGCTGGTGCATGCCGCACGAAGTCGAGGCGAGCGTCGTCGAGATCAAGCGCCGCTGGCCGTCGATCAAGACCTTCAACCTGCACCTGCACAACACGCGTGGCACGGGGCTCGCCTCGATCTACGCCGCGATGAAGGTCATGGACAGCACCGACACGCTGAGCCTGCAATCGGCGATCGGCGGCATGGCCGGCTGCCCGTATTGCGGCAACGGCCGCGCGGCCAGCATGATCGCCACCGAAGACCTGATGCACATGTTCGAAGAGATGGGCATCGATACCGGGGTCGATCTGTACAAGCTGGTCGAGTGCGTGTGGCTCGCCGAAAAGGTCGTGGGCCACCAGCTCTACGGTTTCGTCTCCAAGGCCGGTCCGCGTCCGCACTTCGACAAGCTCTACGCGATGGACATGCCTCACATCGAGACCATGGAGCAGGCGAAGCACTTCATCTATGGCAAGAAGGCGTACGAAGGCGCCATGACGCCTTGGGCCAAGCCGATCACCAGCTGGCAGCGTTCCGAGGCGCCCGTCGCCGCGCCGCCGGCCGGCGTGTTCGAGCTGCCGAAGAAAGCAGCGAGCTGAAGCAGCGCTTTTAACGCAGGCGATCGGGGACAGGCTTTCGGGCCTGTCCCCGATTTCTTCATCAGCCCCAGGAGCCGCACCATGTTCAACAGCCCCAAGATCATCCATACCGAAGAATCCATGCGCGAAGGGATGCAGATCGAAAGCGCCGATATCCCGGTCGCCGACAAGATCGCGCTGCTCAATGCACTGTCCGAAACCGGCCTGAAAGACATCGCCGTGGGCTCGTTCGTGAGCCCGAAGTACACCCCGCAGATGGCCAAGATGGACGAAATCATGGCCGGCTTCACGCCCAAAGCCGGCGTGAAGTACAGCTACACGGCGCTCAACGAGAAGGGGATCGAGCGCGCCAAGGCCTATACGCCGCCCTTGAGCCCCAAGGCGCACGAGCATTCGACGCGCGTCGACATGTGCGACACCTTCGCCCAGCGCAACACCAATCGCACGCAAGCCCAGCAGATGGCCACCTGGCCCAAGCAGATCGAGAAGGCCAAGGCGAGCAACGCCAAGTCGGGCGGCATGTCGATCAGCAACGCGTTTGGTTCCAACTGGGTCGGTCGGGTCACGACCGAGCAGCTGATGAGCATGTACAGCAAGATGTACAACCAGTGGGAAGCCGCGGGCATTCCCGTCACCAAGATCGGCATGTCGGATGCGAACGGCTGGTGCATGCCGCACGAGGTCGAGGCAGCGATCGTCGAGATCAAGCGCCGCTGGCCCTCGATCAAGGATTTCAACCTGCACCTGCACAACACCCGCGGCACCGGGCTCGCCTGCATCTACGCGGCGATGAAGCTGCTCGACAGCACCGACACCTTGCGCATCCAGACGGCGATCGGCGGCATGGCCGGCTGCCCGTATTGCGGCAACGGCCGCGCGGCCAGCATGATCGCCACCGAAGACCTGATGCACATGCTCGAGGAGATGGGCATCGACACCGGCGTGAATCTCTACAAGCTGGTGGAGTGCGTGTGGCTGGCCGAGAAGGTCGTGGGGCACGGGCTCTACGGTTTCGTCTCCAAGGCCGGTCCGCGTCCGCACTTCGACAAGCTCTATGCGATGGACATGCCGCATATCGAGACCATGGAGCAGGCCAAGCACTTCATCTACGGCAAGAAGGCCTACGAGGGCGCGATGACGCCTTGGGCCAAGCCCATCACCAGCTGGCAGCGTTCCGAAGCGCCCGTGCCGCCGCCGCCCGCCGGCGTGGTGGAGTTGCCGAAGAAGGCGACGGGGGGATGATGAGTGCAGCGCAGTCGGGAAAGCAGAAACTTCCCCTGGATGGGGTTCGCGTTCTCGAACTGAGCCATATCGTCGCCGGGCCGAGCGGGGGCATGATCCTCGCCGACCTCGGCGCCGATGTGATCAAGATCGAGCATCCGGACAGCGGCGACACCAGTCGCGGCAGCGGCAACAACGGCGCGACGTTCTTCACCTACAACCGCAACAAGAAGTACCTCGCGCTCGACCTTCGCCAGCCCAAGGGCAAGGCGATCTTCGAGCGGCTGGTGAAGAATGCCGATGTCGTGTTCAACAACTTCGCGCCCGGCGCGCTCGATCGGCTCGGACTCGGCTACGAGTGGGGCAAGCAGGTCAATCCTCGCATCATCTACTGCGCGGTGAAGGGCTTTTTGCCGGGGCCGTTCGGCGACCGGCCCTATCTCGACGAACTGGCTCAGATGGCCGGCGGGCTTGCCTACCTCACCGGCCTGAAAGATCTGCCGCTGCGCGCCGGCGCTTCGGTGACGGATATCGGCGCAGCGACCTATGGCGCCCTGGCCGTGCTGGCCGCTCTGTTCCGGCGCAATGCCACGGGCATGGGCGAGTCGATCGAAGCCGGACTCTACGAGACCGTGGTCTTCTGGGTCGGCCAGGCCATCACCACCGCGCAGATGACGGGCAAGGATGCCACGCCGCGCGGCGAGAAGACCAGCAGCGGCATGGACGACAAGATGGGCTGGGGCGTGTATCGGCTCTTCCCCACCAAGGACGGCTCGCAGGTATTCATCGCGGTCACCGCCAATCGCCACTGGACAGCGTTGTGCGAGCTGCTCGGGTTCGACGACTGGAAGGATGCGAAGGAATTCAACACCAATCGCAAGCGCTCGGCGAACAAGGGCGTGTTGGCCGAGCGCATCAAGGCGGCTGTGCTGCAGTACACCTTCGAAGAGATCACCGCCAAGCTCGGCGACAAGCGCATCCCCTATGCGCCGGTGAATACGCCGATGGGTCTGGTGAGCGAACGTCATCTCAACGAGGGCAAGCGCTGGCTCGATCTCGATGTTGCCGGCCACAAGCTCAAGGTGTCGAAACTGCCGATTTCCATGAGCGAGACCGAGGACTTCGGCGTGCGCATGCAACCCGGGACGATCGGCTACAACACCGATCAGATTCTTGCCGAAGCGGGCTATTCCGCGGCAGAGATCGCCGCGTTCAAAGCCGAGAACGTGGTGGCATCGACGGATCGCATGTTCACCGATCTGCCGACCGAAGGCGGCTGAGGTCCCCGGACGAGGAAGCCGCCCACGACGCTGGCGAAAGGGGGCAGTTCCCCAGGGACTGTCCCCTTTGTGTTTTTCCGTCGAATATTGCCTGCTCCCGTCCCGCGATCGCATTCGGAGGTGTTCGGGCGCGCGCCTGCGCGCGGATCGAAACGGGGCCTTCGCGTTTTCGACGTCCCGGGTGGGGGCACAGACGACAACGCGGTCGCAGCTTGCGCCGGGACCGCGTCGCCCGTGCGGGGACCGCGCCGCGGATGGCGGCGCTTCCCGGGGAGAGCCTAAGCCATCACGCCGACGTTCTTCGCCGGCACGATCTCCATGTCGGCCAAGGCGATGACCTCCTCGGGGGTGAAGCCGGGGGCGACTTCCTCCAGCACGAAGCGGCCGTCGACGAAATGCAGCAGCGCGAGATCGGTCACGACGTAGTCGACGCAGCCCTCGCCCGTCAGGGGATAGGTGCACTTCTTTTTCAGCTTGGAGCGGCCCTTGCTGTCGCAGTGTTCCATCACGATGACCAACTGCTTGGCGCCGGAGATGAGATCCATCGCACCGCCGATGCCGCCGCGGATCTTGTCGCTCGTGCTCCAGTTCGCAACGTTCGCGTACTGGTCCACTTCGTAGGCCCCGAGAATCACGGTGTCGATCTTGCCGCCACGCGCCATCTCGAACGAGGTCACACTGTCGAAGAACGATGCGCCCGGCTTCAGTTCGACGAATTGGCCACTGGCGTTGTAGACGTCCAGATCGATGTTGTCTCCCGACACCATCTTGCCGTAGCCGAGCACGCCGTTTTCCGCATGCAGGGTGACGTCGCGGCCCTCGAGGAAGTTGGAGACCTGGGTCGGAATGCCGGTTCCGAGGTTCACATACGTGCCTTCCTTCACCAGTCCGGCGGCGCGCTTGCCGATGCCCGCGCGCGTCAGCGCCGGCTTGCCGTTGTACGTCCGGGCGGTGTCCGGGGCGCGGCGCGGCGTGCGCCGAAGGGCTTCGGTGTCCATCGGTACCGTCGAGGTCACCACGCGCGACACGAAGATGCCCGGCAGATTGATGAGTTCAGGCGGGATGCCGCCGACTTCGACGATCTCGTCGACCTCGACGATCGCGACCTTGGCGGCCTTGGCGAAGGCGGGATTGAAGTTCAGGCTGCCGCCGCGGAACTGGACATTGCCGGCGCGATCGGCGCGATAGCCGCGCAGCAGCGCGTAGTCGACCTGTATGCCCGTTTCGAGCACGTACTTCTCTCCGTTGAACTCGCGGATCTCCTTGCCTTCGGTGAGCAGCGTGCCGACGCTCGTCGGGGTATAGAAGGCCGGTATGCCGGAGCCGCCCGCGCGGCAACGCTCGACCAAGGTGCCCTGGGGCACGAGCTCGACTTCCATCTCGCCGGCGTTGATCTGCGCTTCGCTGGCCGTGTTCAGGCCAGGTCGCACGGAAAACGCGGCGATCAGCTTCTTGACCTGCTTGTTCTCGGCCAGGATCTGACCGCGGATTTCGCCCGGACCGCCTAAGGAATTGCAGACCAGGGTCAGGTTTTTGGTGCCCTTGTCACGCAATGCGATGAGCAGGCTCGAAGCGAACCGATGACCGACGCTGAAGCCGGCGACCGCCACGGTCGCTCCATCGGGAATGTCCGCGACCGCCTGCTTGGGCGACGCTACCACCTTGTCCATGCTGCTCTCCTCGGGAATTGTCGACGCGCAAGCCAAGACGCATGCGTCCGAAAAGGACGCCGCATCCCGTTGCGCAGTGTGCAACGGAAGGTAGCAACCCAGTCAGCGCGCGTCAACGCCGGTGCAAGCTCCGCGCAGTTTCGTCGCCGGGTCTGGGACCGCTGTCGCCCTCAGAGCGGTTTCCAGGCGCCCGTCAGGTAATCGTACAGATTGGCGACGTTGCGCTTCATGACCAGGGGTGCCATGCCCTCCTGCTCGATGTCCATCGGATAGCGATCCGTCATCCCGGTGAGCTGGACGACGGCCTCCTCCTTGGTCATGCCTCGGTCGATCGCGCACTGCACGTAATGCTTCCACTCCTCGATGAAGGCGGCCTGCTCGCCGAGGTAGCTCTTGCCGCAGATCTCGCCATGCCCGGGAACGAACACTTCTTCGTCCAATCGGCCCAGCGCTTGCAGCGACTTCAGCCAGGCATCCGGATCGGCTTCCTGCAGCCAGGTATGGCATTTGTGGAAGACGTTGTCGCTGGTGAATACCGCGCCTTCTTCCTTGATGCAGATCGCAGCCTGACAGGCGGTATGTCCGGGCATGTGGATCATTTCGAAGGTATGGTTGCCGACGTGCAAGGTCATGCCGCTTTCGAAGGTGAGGACGGGCGCGTTGGCGTGGTACCGCTCGAGAAGCGCAGGCTCGCTCGGGCCGAAGGCGGCCACGCGGGCCACGTGCTCTTCCATGTTGGTTTCGAGAATGCGCTTGCGCACGCCCGCATGGGCGATGACGGGCGCATCGAAGTACGCGTTGCCCGTCCAATGGTCGCCATGGGGCTCGGTATTGAGGATGTAGCGTACCGGGCCGTGCTTGGCGATTTCGGCCTTGAGCTTGAGCGCATCGCTCGGCTTGTGCGGCGTATCGATCAGCACCACGCCTTCGGTAGTGACCACGAAGCCGTGGTTCGCGCCGCGCATGCGGGTTTCGACGAATAGATTTCGAGTCAATTGTTGCACCGCGGCTGTCCTCCTGAGGCGCACCGAAGCGGTAAACCTAGCACGGGATGCGCGCGAGGTGAACTCGTTTGCTCGTGCCGGCACCGATGCGCCTGCGCGCTCCCGGGGCGGCCGGCATGGGATACTGTTCCCGAACGAGAAACCAAGAACATCACCACAGGAGGCGAAATGCAGACGACGGGCACACGCGAACTGAGCGCAAAGGTGGCATTGGTGACCGGAGGTGCGCGCAACATCGGCCGCGAGATCTCGCTCGCGCTTGCGGCGGCGGGCGCGAGCGTGGCGGTGAATACCCGCAAGTCGACCGGCGACGGGGAGAGCGTGGTCGAGCAGATCCGCAGCCAAGGCGGTCAGGCGGAACTGTACACGGCCGACATCGCCGACGGCGCGGCCGATCGAGCCATGGTCGCCAGCGTGATCGAGCGCTTCGGTCGTCTGGATATCCTGGTGCTGAATGCGTCGGTGCGCACCGAGCGCCCGTTCCTGGAACTGACTTACGACGAGTGGCACATGCCGCATGCCATCACGCTCGACGGGGCGTTCCATCTGTGTCAGGCCGCGCTGCCCTCCATGATCGCGAACGGCGGCGGCAGCATCGTCACGCTCGGCGGCATGCAGGCCTTGTCCGGAGCGAAGCATCGCGTGCACAGTTCGGTCGGCAAGCATGGCTTGGTCGGGTTCACGCGCGGGCTGGCGCGGGAATTCGCCGATCGCGGCATCCGCGTCAATTGCGTGTCGCCCGGCCAGTTCAACACCACGCGCGCCAATCCGCGCTCACCACGGCCGCCCACGACGCTGATTCCCCTGGGGCGGGCGGGCGAATCGCAGGAGATCGCCACCGTCGTGCGCTTCCTGTGCGGCGAGGGCGCGAGCTACATCACCGGCCAGACCATCCACGTCAATGGCGGGCAAATGATGTTCTGACGGATGTCGCGGCGGCGGCTGCGGCAGGATGCCTCGACCGAACGCGCCGCCGACATCCATGGGCGGCAGCGCACGTCGCGCGCCGGCCCTGGTATGCTTCATCGAGTTCACGTCACGGGCCGCGGACTCCTTGTCGTCATGACGCAGCGACGGCCCAGACAGCCTACTCATTCAGGACGGCGTAATGCGGATCGAAGTGATATGCACCGGCGACGAGGTGCTCACCGGCAAGATCGTCAACACCAATTTCAGCTACATCACGCAGAAGCTCGAGGACGTCGGTCTTTCGGTCGCCTGGGAAACCACGGTGGGTGACGACCGGGAGAGCCTGCTGCTCGCCTTCCAGCTCGCCGGCCAGCGCGCGGATGCGGTCATCGTCAACGGCGGGCTCGGGCCCACGGTCGATGATCTGTCGCAGGAAATCGCAGCCAAGGCGGCAGGCGTCGGGTTGGTGCTGGACGAAGGCTGGCTCGAACAGATGGAGGCGTTCTTTCGCCGGCGCAACCGCATCATGCCGCCGAACAACCGCAAGCAGGCAATGCTGCCCGAGGGCGCGGAAGTCCTCGACAACCCGGTCGGCACGGCCTGCGGCTTCGCGGTCGACATCGGGCGCGCCCGCTTCTACTTCACCCCCGGCGTGCCGCGCGAATTGCGGCGCATGCTCGAGGAGCAGATCGTGCCCCGGCTGCTCGCCAAGAGCGGTCTGCAGGCAACCATCTATCTGAAGCGGTTTCACTCCTACGGCATCGGCGAATCGCATGCCGACGCCTTGCTGACGGGGATCGAGGAGATCGATCCGGACGGCGCCGTGAAGCTGGGCTTCCGCGCCCATTATCCGCAGCTGGAGACCAAACTGACGGTTCGGGGCAAGGACATGGAGGATGTCCGTCGGCGCCTGGAGCCGGTCGAGCGGGAGGTGCGCAAGCGCTTCGGCAACTTCATCCTGGCCGAGGACGATCAGACGCTCGAACGCGTGGTGCTCGACGAACTGCAGCAGCGCCGAGCGAGTCTCGCCCTGGTGGAGATGTTCACCAGCGGCCAGATCGCGGCACGACTGGTGCATCTTCCGGGTGCGGAGAAAGTGATTCGGCGCGGCGTCGTCGCATTGGACATCGCCGAGGTCTGTGCGGCCGTGGCTTGGGACCAGGCGGAGCCCATCACCCGGATCGATCGGGAGGCGGCCGAAGCGATCGCCAAGGCTGCGCGCTCGGCGACCGGCGCGACCCACGCGCTGGCGGTGCTGATCGACCTGGACGAGGGTACGGACCGCATCGATTTCGGCGCCTCGGTGTGTCTGGCCATCGTTTCGGGGCACGACGCCGTGTCGCGCCGCAGTCGCATCGTCGGCGGCAGGGACTGGGTGCGGCTCGGCGCCGTCGAACTCGGACTGGATTGCCTGCGGCGCTATCTGCAAGACTTGCCCGTGGACGAGCGGATCGATTTCGAGAAGGTATAGTGTGCCGACTCGGCATTGGCGCGCGCACTTCGAGCGGCTCCGCGCGACGGGCGAGTGAGCGAAGAGGCTCTGAGTCGGGACACCCGATGCGTTTCGTGAACGGTATGTTCGGCCAGACGCTCGCGACAGGCCGCCCGAGCGCACGCTCCATCGAGTCCATGCCGGCCTCGGAGCCTCGCTCGAGCGGAGTGCATGCATGAATCCCGTCGCGCCCTGGTTCCAGCTCGGTTACATCATCCCGCATCTGTACACCGACATGGACGCCTACCAGTTCTATCGCGTGGCGCCCGAAGGCATGATGCTGCTCACCACCGGACTGGACCTCCGGGAGTACAGCCTCGCCGCAGTGGAGGCGCAACTGCCTGTCTTGTGGCATCGGTTCGATCTGCTCGCCGCGAAGCAGGTGGACCGGATCGCTTTGAGCGGTGTGCCCGTGGCGTCCGCACTTGGGCGCACGCGCATGCGCGAGATCCTGGCACAGGCGCAAGCGCGCACGGGCGTGCCTTGCGATACCGATCTGGAGGCGCATATCGCGGCGCTCAACCAGTTGGGTGCTACGCGCATCGCGCTCGCCTCCCGCTGGCCCGACACCGTGAACGGGGCGCTGATGCGTTATCTGGCCGAAGCCGGCATCGAAGTCCTGGCCTGCCGCGCCCGTCCGCGTTCCCTGGAACAGAACAAGCACGCTGCGGCCGGCGCCGACCATCTTCTCGCACTGGAACTCGGACGGGAGGCTTTGCGTGCCGCCCCCGCTGCGCAGGCTTTGTTGATGCCTGGCGGACTCTGGTTCGCCATTCATGCCGTGCGCATGCTCGAAGAGGAGTTCGATCGGCCGGTGCTGCTCAACATCTTGTCGACGACGTGGGCTGCCTTGCATGCGTGCAGCCGCCCTTTGCCACAGCGACCCGACCCCAAATGGGGCCGGGCGTTGTCGAATCTATGAGGTTCGGGAGTCCGTCATGGTGATCTATCTCGATTACAACGCAACGACCCCGGTCGCCGACGAGGTGGTGCAGGCGATCGTGCCGCTCCTGAGCGTCGGGTTCGGCAATCCCTCGAGCCAGCATGCCTACGGCGCGCGCGCGCGCGCGGCGCTCGTCGAGGCGCGCGAGGAGGTCGCGCGCCTGATCGGCGCAACCGCAGCCGAGGTCGTGTTCACCAGCGGTGGCACCGAGTCGACCAACTACGCACTGAAGGGGCTCGCCTTGGCCACGGCAGATGCAGGCGGTGCGGCGCGCAGGCGCATCGTCGTCAGCGCCATCGAGCACCCGGCCACACTCGAGGCCGCGCGGGCGCTGGAGCGCTTCGGCTTCGAGGTTGCGACGATAGGGGTGGACGCCGGCGGCACCCTCGATCTGGATGCCTTGGAGCGAGCGCTCCAGACGCCCACGCGGGTGGTCAGTCTCATGCATGCCAACAACGAGACCGGCACGCTGCAGCCGATCGCCGAGGCTGGCGAGATTTCGCATCGACACGGTGCGCTGATGCACGTCGATGCTTCGCAGTCGCTCGGGAAGGTCCCGGTCGATGTGGACGAGCTCGGTGCGGACCTGCTCACGATCGCGGGTCACAAACTCTATGCGCCGAAGGGGATCGGTGCCCTCTACGTGCGTGCGGGCATCGCGCTCCATCCCCTGATCCACGGCGCCAGCCAGGAAGGCGGTCGCCGAGCGGGCACCGAGAATGTGCCCTATGTCGCCGGGCTCGGCGTCGCCTGCCGCCTTGCCCGCGAACTGTTGCCTGCCGCCGCGGCGCGCATGGCAGCGCTGCGCGACAGGCTATGGAGCCGACTGCGCGACGCTCTGGGCGAGCGCGTGGTCATGAACGGGCGACCGCAGCGGCGTCTGCCCAACACGCTCAACGTGAGCTTCGTGGGATGCATCGGCGCCGAGCTGCTCGCGGCCGTGCCGCAGATCGCCGCTTCCACCGGCTCCGCGTGCCATGACGGGCGCGTGAGCATCTCCCCGGTGCTTGCCGCCATGGGCGTGCATCCCGACGTCGCATGCGGCGCGGTTCGCTTCAGCCTCGGGCGCACCACGACCGAAGCCGACATCGACGCGGCGGCCGAGCATGTCGCCTTGCAGGTGATTCGAATGGGGAGCGGGCGCGCTTAGTCTGGCGTTGCGCGCGAATGCGCCGGCGACCGGAGGCTTGCTGCAAGCTCGGCGTGTCACGGCAGGCGGCTGCGTGCCTGCGGATGTTCATTGCTGTGAACGGTGGGATTGCGCCGTGTCTGCAGGTGGCCGGGGCACGCAGCGAACGGGGTGCCCGTGGCGGCACGAGTTCGCAGTAGAGCGAACGTGGATGTCGGATAATGGGCGCGCCGAGCAATGGGGAGCGTCACCGAGCCGTGGACTCCCGGGTTGAGCGGGTTCGGGGAGTCGCCGTCGGTTCATGGTCGCACGAGCAGGGGCCAGGAACGGAACAGGGCAGTCGTGCGAATGGGTCAGGCTCGATCGGTCGAGGGTATCGCAGCGCTCCTGGACGATTACGACGGCTTCGTTCTCTACGAAGCCGAACTGCGGGTGGGGATCGAGCGCGGACAGCCGCTCATCTGTGCCAATCCTGATCTGGTGCGCGTTTCGCCGCAAGGCACGCTGGATGCCCCCGGCGTTCTTGCGCGCCGCTATGAGGAGCTGGGCGGGCGCGTGGTCTGCCACGGCAAGCCTTATCCCGAGATCTATCGAGCGTGCTTCTCGGCCCTGCCGGTCCGGCCCGGACGCATCATCGCCGTCGGCGATTCGATCGAGCATGATGTGCTCGGGGCCGAGCGGGTCGGTATCGCCAGTGCTTTCGTGGTGGGCGGCATCCACGCCGGGGAACTCGTCGAGCGCTGGGGCCGGATGCCGGCGCGCGAAGCGTGGGATCGCTTTGCCGCGCGTGCGTTGGCGCGACCAGACTGTCTGCTGCCAGCGTTCGTCTGGTAGGCGCCCGGGAGGGGCATGGGGCTGTGTCGCGAGAACGGCGTGGCGGTATACGCCTGCGCTTTGGGTGGCGGGCGGAGCGAGGCCGGCACGCCTGCTATCGAGGCTCGGTTCCTAGCGTCTGTCGGCGCCGTATGGAAGGGAAGTAGCGCATCCAGATCGCGACCACCAGCAAGGTGCCGCAACCGCCGAACACCACCGCCGGCACGGTGCCCAGCAGTGTGGCCATCACGCCGGCCTGGAACTGCCCGAGCTGGTTCGACGTGCCGGTGAAGAGCTGGTTCACGGCGTTGACGCGGCCGCGCATGTCGTCCGGAGTCTCCAGCTGGATCAGCGACGTGCGGATCACCTGGCTGACCATGTCCGCGGCGCCGAGCACGATCAGCGCGGCCAGCGACAACGGCAGCGAGACCGAAACGCCGAACACGATCGTTGCGACGCCGAAGATGGCGATGGCGCCGAACAGGATCGGACCGATGCCGCGGGTCAGGGGCGATCGTGCGAGGTAGACGGAGGCGATCACGGCCCCCACTGCGGGCGCGGCGCGCAGCAGGCCCAGCCCTTCGGGGCCGGTCTGCAGAATGTCTTTGGCATAGATGGGCAGCAGCGCCGTCACCCCGCCCAGCAAGGTGGCGAACAGATCGAGCGATATCGCTCCGAGCACCACCTTGTGACGGCGGATGTAGGTGAATCCGCCGAGTATGAAGCGCAGGGTGACCGGATCGCGCTGCATGCGCCCGGGCGCACGGCGGATCGCGATGATCGACAGCCCCGCCGCGATGAAACAGACCGCGCTCGAGCCGTAGACGAAGTCGGCGCCGGCGTAGTAGAGCACCCCGCCCAATGCCGGGCCGAGTATGGTCGCGGCCTTCTTGGTGGTGGCGCTCCAGGCGATCGCGCGGGGCAGCGCCTCGTGGCCTACCAGTCCGGGCATCATGGAGCGCATCGACGGGCTTTGCAGCGTCGTCGCGGTCCCCAGGCAGAAGGCGGCAAGATAGACGATCGACCCGCTGAACCCACCGGACTGGCTGCCGACCGCGAGCAAAATGGCGATGGTCGTCTGCAGCAGCTGGCAGCACAGAACGATGCGACGGCGGTCGTAGCGATCGGCGATATGCCCGGCGGGCACGGAGAAGAGCAGTTGCGCGCCGAAGTGCGCCAGGCCGATCAAGCCGAGGTCCAGTGCGCTGCCGGTCGCCTCGTACACCTGCCAGCCGAGGGCGACGGCTACCATCTGGTAGGCGAGAACGGTCGCCGTTTCGGCCGTCCACAAACGGGTGAAGGCGGTATTGCCCGAGAGAGGAATTCGCATCGTCCCGTATGTAGCAGAAGGGGGCGCGTGCTGGCAATGCACGGGCCGCAAGGCGATCGGCATCGGTGGTAGCATGCGGCTTGATTGGAATGGAGGCGTCATGAAGAAGCGTTCGATTTCGCTGTTTGCAGTGATGATCGCGGTGGTGGCCGGGGTGAGTTCGCGGGCGGATGCGCAGAGCTTTCCCACCCGCCCCGTGAGTATGGTCGTGCCCTATGCGGCGGGCGGTTCCGCGGACGTCGTGGGCCGATTGGTGGCGGCCGAGATGGCCAAGGTGCTGGGTCAGAACGTGATCATCGACATGAGACCGGGCGCGGGCGGCAATATCGGCGCCGATCTGGTCGCCCGCAGCGCACGCGCGGACGGTTACACCATGCTGCTCGGGTCATTGTCCTTGTCGACCAATCCGAGCTTGATGAAGCTCAGTTTCGATCCGCGCAAGGATCTGGTCGCGGTCGCCGGCCTCGCCAATTTGCCCAATCTCATGGTGACTGGGGTCGATTCACCCTACAAGTCGATCAAGGAAGTGATCGCGGCTGCGCGCCAGCAGCCGGGCAAACTCTCGTTCGGTTCTTCCGGTCCCGGCACCAGCAGCCATCTGGCGGGCGAACTGCTCAAGATCGCGGCCGACATCGACATGATCCACGTGCCCTACAAAGGCAGCGGCGCCGTCTATCCGGATCTGATGAGCGGTCGGGTGAATTTCCTGTTCGATCTGGCCGGTTCCGCGGTGGGGCAGGTGCAGGGCGGCAAGGTGCGCGCGCTCGCAACCACATCGAGTCGGCGTTCGGCGGCCTTGCCCGATGTGCCCACCATCGCGGAGAGCGGTTTCCCCGGCTTCCAGTTCGGCGCCTATCTGGCCTTGTTCGCGCCCGCCGCTACGCCGAAGGAGGCGATCGCGCGGTTGGAAGACGCGGCCGCCAAGGCGCTGCAAGTGCCGTTGGTGAAAGAGCGGCTGACGCAGATGGCGGCCGAATCGCTGCCGGTCGCCGCGGCTGAGTTCCAGAAGTACTTCAACGACGATGTCGAGCGCTTCGCCCGCCTGGTGCGCGAAGGCAAGATCAAGCCGCTGCAGTGATCGGTCCGGCGGCCGGGGATGACCTCGGTCGCCTGGTCGCCCTCGGCGTGCTTGCCCCCGGGAATCGATGCTGTCCGTGAGTGCGTCGTTCCCTGCGCTCAGTTGCGGATATCCTGCAGGAACCATTCCGTGGGCAGTTCGTGGCCGAGGCCGGCAGCCTTGGCCTTCTCGTACACGAGACCGCCCGTGGAGGAGAACTGCACCCCCCAATTGCCCACCGTGCGATAGTGGGTGATCTGCTCGGCGCTGGTGCGTCCGGGCGCCTTGCCGGTGAGTACATCGGTATATACGGGCCACTCGCCCGGCTTGAGCTTCTTGTTCGCGCGCGGCAGGCGCTTGAGTTGCTCTTCCGTGCCCATCACGAAGACGCCCCGGCCGCCGCCCACGTCATGACGGAAGCTCGGGCTTTCGGGCAGGTTGATCTCTTCCCGGCCCTGCTGCACCTTCACGTCGAAGCGCGCCGCCACGGCAGGCGAGATTTCATGCGGCGCCAGATTGACGACATGCATGCCCGGCTCGATCCATTCCGGTTTCAGGGTGGGCTTGATGCTGTCGGTGCAGGTCGAAACGATGTCGACGCCGCGGACCGCCTCGCGCGGCGAATCCACTGCGATGACCTCGATGCCGAGCAGCCGCGACATCTCGTTGGCATAGAGGCGGCGGTTGTCCGGATTGCGGCTGTAGACCTTGACCTTCTTGATCTTGCGCACCACGCAATAGGCTTCGAGAAACGTGCGGGCCATGCCGCCGGAGCCGATCATGCCCACGGTGCTGGCATCCTCGCGCGCGAGCAGCCGGGTGCCGATGCCCGCGGCCGCGCCCACGCGCACATGCTGCAGATGGCCGTCGTTCATGATGGCCAGCGGTTCCCCGTTGCCCGAGCGGTACAGAATCACCAGGCCGCAGAAGGTGCCCGGCTGCACGCAGTACTTGTTTTCCTGCTGACTGCCGTCGGGAGCGGTGGGCCAGTGCACGATGTCGGACTTGAGCCGAACCGCGTAGTACCCGCCGCTCGCGCCTTCCACCGAGCCGAAGCGGTAGTAGCCGTCTTCGCGATCGCAGGGCACGTAGGTGTCGATCCTTGGGCGATAGATCGCCTTGCCTTCGGCGAGTGCGGCGAAGGCCGCTTCCTGCACTGCGATGGCCTCGTCCATGGAGAGCACTTTGGCGACGACGTCGTTGTTGATCAGCAGCATGAGGCGAGTTTCCTTGGCGAGAAGGTGGGGTTGAAAGGTAGCGCGCAGTATTCCGAATTCACCCTTCGTTCGTCAATCGCATCGCCCACGCCGTTGCGGGCGGGCTCGTTGGCTCACGCGCAGACGCGCATCTGTCTTTCGCTTCGGTTCTGAGCTTATACTTGACGGCGCCGACGGCACAGCCGCCGAGCCCCAGGAGGAGGTCCATGAGCACCGTTCCTTTCGACGTGCGCAAGCTGACGCCCAAGTGCGGTGCCGAGGTCGCAGGCATCGATCTCGCACAGCGATTCGACGATCCGCAGATTCGCGCCTTGCATGAAGCCCTCGCCGAGCACGGGGTGCTCTTCTTCCGTGACCAGCGACTCACGCCCGAGCAGCAGAAGGCCTTCGGCCGCCGCTTCGGCGAGCTGCATCTGCATCCGGCTTGGCCGCGACTGGTGCCCGGACATCCGGAAATCATGGAAATCTACACCGACGCGAACAGCAAGCGCATCGCCGGCGAGGACTGGCATTCGGACGTCTCCTGCGACCCGGAGCCTCCCCTGGGCACGGTGCTCTACATGCTGGAAGTGCCGCCGGTGGGCGGCGACACCCTGTTCGCCAGCATGTACGCGGCCTACGAGGCGCTCTCCGCGCCGATGAAGCAGCTGCTGGAAGGCATGACGGCGTTGCACGACGGCGAGAGCACCTACCGCGGGCGCTACGAGGGGATGCGCGAGCGCGAGAGCTATCCGTCGGCGGAACACCCGGTGATCCGCACCCATCCGGTGAGCGGTCGCAAGGCGCTGTTCGTCAATCGCATCTTCACCCGGCGTATCCTGCAACTGGAAAAGCACGAGAGCGACGCGGTCCTGGAGATGCTGTTCCGCCACGTCGAGACGCCCGAATTCCATTGTCGTTTCCGCTGGCTGCCCGGATCGGTGGCGTTCTGGGACAACCGCTGCGTGCAGCATCATGCCCTCTGGGACTACTACCCCGAACGGCGGCGCGGCTTGCGGGTGACGGTACGCGGTGACCGTCCCTTTTATCGTTCCTGAGCGTCGATGCCGACGACGGCCCGGCGCACCGCCCTTGCAGAGGATGCAGACATCATGAGCACTTCGCTTTCGCCCGATCCCCGAATCGAAACGATGCGCAGGGTCGAAGGACCCCAGGCGTGGTACGGCCCCGACATGAAGTCGCGCGAAGCAGAGTGGAGTCACGCCTGGTCCGCGGCCGAGATCGACGAGATCGAAGCCGCGGCTGCGCCGATCGCCGTCGAGGGCAAAGACCTGCTCACGGTCTCGAAAGCCGACTTCCCCTTGCCGAGCGTGTCGAAGCGCCTCGAAGGCATCCGCCGCTACCTGCTCGACGGCCCGGGTTTCTATCTGTTGCGCGGATTGCCGGTCGAGCGCTGGGGTGTGCGTCGGGCGGCAGCGGCCTTCTGGGGGCTGGGCATGCATCTGGGCAGCCCGTGCTCGCAGAACGGCAAGGGCCATGTGCTCGGCCATGTGACCAACCTGGGGCTCAACTACGAGGACCCGGAGGCGCGCGGCTACCAGACCAATGCGCGCCTGGCTTATCACACCGATTCCAGCGACATCGTCGGTCTGCTGTGCCTGCGAACCGCGAAATCCGGCGGGTTGTCGTCGGTCGTCTCGTCGACCACGCTCTACAACGAGGTGCTCGCGCGACGGCCCGAACTGCTCGATATCCTGGCGCAGCCCTTTCATCGCACGCGCTGGGGCGAGATCCCCGAGGGCAAGATGCCTTCGGCGCCGGTGCCGGTATTCATGCCGCACGCGGGACGCGTGATCGGCCATTACGTGCGCAGCGCCATCCGCAAAGGCCAGTTGCTCGCGGGCGTGCCCAAGCTCACGGCGCTTCAGCTCGAAGCCCTCGATTTTCTCGACAGCCTGGCGGAGGATCCTGCGCTCCATCTCGACATGACGTTCGCGCCGGGCGATGTCCAGCTCGTGTGCAATCATTCGATATTGCACAGCCGAACCGCCTATGAAGACCATCCCGAGCAGGAACGCCGCCGTCATTTGCTGCGCTTGTGGCTTGCATGCGACGACGGCCCTGCGCTGCCCGGATGGCTGACGAAGATCTACGCGGGCGAGACGAACAACGGCCGGCCGAACGGCATCGTCGTGCCCGGCGTGCCGCTGCGGGCGTCGCTCGTCGCCGAGTAAGGGGCGCGTGGCCGGGGAGCGACCCGAAATTTCAACCCTGAGTCGTCACGTGGCAAGGGGCCGGGGCGGCGGTATTCATTGGGGTTGGATACCCGCCTGCTTGGCAACTTTCGCCCAGCGGGCGGTTTCGCCGAGCGCGAAGTCGCTGAACTCCTTGGCCGTCATGGCAGCCGGTTCCGAGCCGGAGGCCAGTAGCCGCTCGCGCGCCGCGGGATCGGCCAGCGCGGCGTTGATGTCCGCATTGATCTTACGCACCAGGGCGGGCGGGGTCTTCGCGGGGGCGAACACGCCCGCCCATCCCACCACCACATAATCGGGCAAGCCCGATTCGGCCACCGTGGGCAGATCGGGCAAGGCTATCGAACGTTTGGCGCTGGTCACGGCGAGTGCGCGCAGACGTCCCGTCTTGATGTGCGGCATGCCGGTCAGGGTGCTGCTGATCAGGAAGTGGGTCTGTCCGGCGATGGTGTCGTTGAGCGCCGGCGCCGTCCCCTTGTACGGCACGTGCGTCACCTGTATGCCCGCTTGCATGCGCAGCAGTTCGAGGGAGAGATGACCGATCGTGCCGATGCCGGCGCTGGCGTAGATGAGCCCGGCGCCCCTGGCCTTCGCCAGTGCCATCAGGTCGGCGAAGCGCTTGGCGGGCAGCGTCGGGTGCACGAGTACCGCGCTGGGGGTCTGCGCGGCCAGCGCGACGGCGGTGAAGTCGCGATGCGGATCGAACGGCAGCTTCGCGTATAGGCTCTCGTTGATGCCGTGCGTTGCGATGGTGCCCATCAGCAGCGTGTAGCCATCGGCAGGCGCCCTCGACGCGAGTTCGGTGCCGATGTTGCCGGCGGCGCCCGGTCGGTTGTCGACCACCACCTGATGCCCCCAACTCTGGGACAGCCCGACGGCGATGGTGCGGGCGAGCACATCGGTCGGGCCGCCGGGCGGGAAGGGGGCGATCATGCGCACCGGACGCGTGGGGTAGGGTTGCGCAGCGTGGATCGTTGCGGGCATTGCAGCGAGCAGCAGTAGAGCAAGCGAGTGACGCATGAGTGATTCGACCTATGTCCGGGGGATTGCATCGATCCGACGACTCGTGTCGGCAGCGTGTCTGGGCCGCGCAGCGTTCTCAACGCACCTCGGGCGTGATGCCGGCCTGCTTGATGATGCCGCGCCACTTTTCGACTTCGGATCGCACCAGTTCGGCGAACTGTGCCGGTGTGCTGGAGGTCGGAAAGGTGCCTTCGGCCAGCATGCGCTCGCGCACATCGGGCAAGTTCACCACGCGTGCGATATCGCGACTGAAGCGGTCGACGATGGCCGGCGGAGTGCCGGCGGCGGCACTGATGCCATACCAGCCGCTGACCTCGAACGGCCCCGTCAGGCCTGACTCCTGCACCGTCGGAATATCCGGTGCGCTTGCGATGCGCTCGGTCGAGGTCAAGGCGAGAGCGCGCGCCCGGCCACGGGTGATCAGGGGCTGTGCCGACATCAGCGTGGCGAAGGTCATGGCGATGTGTCCGCCGGCGACGTCGGCGACCGCCGGTGCAGCCCCCTTGTAGGGGACATGGGTGAGCTTGGTCTTGGTGCGTATGCCCAGCAGTTCGCCCGCCAGGTGAAGCACGCCGCCGATGCCCGACGAACCGTAGGTGATCGCCCCGGGTTGCGTTCTTGCCAGGGCGACCAGTTCCTTGATGGACTTCACCGGCAGGCTCGCGTTGACGATGAGCACATAGGGCTGCGACACGATCTGCGACACGTGGGAGAAATCGCGCACCAGATCGATCGGCGACTTCGACCCTTGTACGGCGGCATTGGTGGCATGCGTGATGATCATCATGCCGACCATGTGGCCATCAGGCGGGGCCTTGGCCACGATGCTCATGCCGATCGTGCCGCTGGCGCCGGTGCGGTTGTCGACCACGACCGGCTGGCCCCAGATCTCGTTGAGTTTCGGGGCGATCGCGCGGGCGACCACATCGGTGCCGCCGCCGGCGGAGAACGGCACGACGATCGTCACCGTACGGCTCGGGAAAGCGGGGGGCTCCTTTTGTGCCTGCGCGGGCGTTGCAAAAAAGACGCCGAGGAAGGCACTCAATGCCGCGCCGGCGGCGACACGAACATCCGATCGTTGCGGGAAGTCAGCCATGAGGGTCAGCCTTGTGTGGGTTGGGTTGATGACGGCCGGCTGTGCTGGCGCACGAGCTCGATGAGTTCGGGAATGTCGCGCAGGCGCGCTCCGCTCTCGCGGATCATGAAGAGAGGATCCTGGTGACGTTCCTGCGGCGTCCAGGACTCGGGCGGCTTGGTGGCGCGGGCGCCCAGATGCGCGCCGACGTAGCGCGCCCGCGCGATGACCCGGGTGCCGAACAGATGCTGGCGCAGATGGTAGCGCTCCAGCGCCGCCTCGATGCTGTCTAGCGATTGCAGCGCGTCGGTCAGGCAATCGGCATCCAGCGCCGCCTTCGTGACCCCCATGCCGACGTGGGGGCGGGCGACGAACGCCGCGTCGCCCAGCAGCACTGCACGGCCCCGATACATGCGCGGCGTTTCGAGGTCGAAGATCGCTTGAAAGAAGGGCTGGGCGGTCAACTCGAGCACCTTCACGCACTGGGGCGCGAGCGCCTCTCGCGCGGTGGCCAGCATGTGCGCGATCGCTTCGGGCCGGATCAGTCCGGGGGCGATCGCCATGCCATGACAACGGCCGCTCGCGTCGGTACACAGCGCAGCGAGGTCCTGCGCCGTAGTGGGGTGATACCAGACAAAGTTGTAGGCGCGATGCCCCGGGCGCACGTCGTTGTTCGGTCCGGGCACGGCATAGGCGGTCATCGCCTCGCCATCCGGATAGCAGACCATGTTGTGGGCGAACACTTCGCGGTGCAGATCGGGAGGCAAGTCGGACTCGGGCACCATCCCGCGCCACGCGATGTATCCGGCATATTGCGGCTGCGCCTCGGGGAGAATCTGTGCGCGCACTGTCGATCGGATGCCGTCCGCGCCGATCAGGAGGTCGCCCTCGGCCGTCGTGCCATCGGTAAACCGGGCGGTCACCGAGGCGCCGTGATCCTCGAAGTCTGCCAGGGACTTGTCGAAGTGGTAGGCGTGTGCGGGGAAAGCATCCTTGAGCGAGCGATACAAGCGCCCCCAGGAACTGAGGATGCGGGGTCGCGGCGCCCGATGCTGGACCTTGCCGTCCAGACCGTAGCAGGTGCGCGATTCCGGATGAATGCCGATCGAGGCATCGATGTCGATGCCGATGCGCTGCATGACTTCGAGCAGTTCTTCGTGCGTGCCGATGCCGGCGCCGCGTACAGCAAGATCGTCGCCCACACGCTCGAACACTTCGGCGTCCCAGCCGATGGAGCGAAGAAGATTGGCGGCGAGCAGACCGCCGAGCGAGCCGCCGATGACAAGCGCTTTGGGCATGAAGCGAAATCCTCCAGGTGTCTTCGGGCGCCGCGCGGCGAGGAAGGCCGGGCGCGGAATCCGTCGGGCATGCGGCATGCCGCCGACCGGGTGGAAACCTCCGACTCCTCCTGCCTTGGGCGTCCGCCGTGTTCGACGGTAAGAGCCCTGCGCTCAGGCGCGTTATTCAGTTCGAGGAGGATAGACAATCTCGCGGGGCATGAATAGCGGCTGATCGCGCGCATCGATTGATTTCGTGTCGCACCTCTTCGGCAGCGAGCACGGCGCGGTCAGGCAAGCGCGAGACGAACTCCTGGGTCATGCTCGTACGAAACGGCCGGACCTCCAGGAAGTCGGCGCCACAGCGGGTAGAATTCGCGGCGCCGTCGCGCGCCACCATTCAAGAGACGGACGGCAACCATCAACGAGGAGGCAGGGATGGCCTTTCGCAAGCGAAGCAGCGCATGGGTGTTCGTATTGCTCGCGGCGGCGGTGTTTTCCGTCACGGCGAGTGCCCAGCAGGATTACCCCAACAGGCCGATTCGATTCCTCGTCGGCTTTCCTCCCGGCGGCAGCAACGACATCGTCGCGCGTGCCGTCGCGCCCAAGCTGTCGGAATTTCTCGGCCAACAGGTCGTTGTCGACAATCGCGGCGGTGCCAATACCGCGATCGCCACTGCGCTTGCTGCGCAGTCGGCCCCCGACGGCTACACCATCCTCATGAACGCGCCCGGGCACACCACCAATCCCTGGATGATCAAGAAGCTCGGCTACGATTCGATCAAGGATTTCGAGTTCATCACCCAGCTCGGCAGGGCGGCCAATCTGCTGGCGACGCATCCTTCCTTTCCGCCGCGCAGCGTGAAGGAGCTCATTACCTACTCCAAGGCCAATCCGGGCAAGGTGAATTTCGGATCGTCCGGAACAGGTACGTCCGTGCATTTGTCGGCGGAACTGTTTCGCTATATGACCGGGCTCGATTGGGTGCACGTCGCCTACAAGGGCGGAGGGCCCGGGCTGGTGGCCCTGCTCGCGGGCGAGGTGTCGCTATTCTTCGGCAACGCGCCGACCGTGATCCGTCACGTGCGCACCGGCAAGCTCAATGGTCTGGCGACCACCGGCTTGCAGCGCAGTCCGGCCGCGCCGGATTTGCCGACAGTCGCGGAAAGCGGCGTGCCGGGCTACGAGGCACTGACGTTCTGGGGACTTGCGGCGCCAGCCGGTACGCCGCGCCCCATCCTGGATCGTCTGCACAAGGAGACGATGCGCACGCTGCAGGATCCCGCGGCGCGCAAGCTGCTGGAGAGCCTCGGCACGGAGGTGCTCGGGACTTCCTCCAAGGAGTATGCGCACTTCATACGCAGCGAGATCGAGAAATGGGGCAAGGTCATCAAGGCGGCGGGTATCCAGAGCCTGTGATTGCCGCGCACCGGCTGTTTTCTGGCCGGGACGCGCCCCTGCGCTTGTCGCCCGCCGAAAGGTGCGGACCAAGCGCCCCGCCGGACGGCGCTTGACCAGCGGGCCGAGCGCAAGGGGTCGTGTCGTCGTCGGCCCGATCGGCTTCGTCCGCTTGCGAAGCGGCGTTGCGCCGCTTCGGCTCACTGGACTATTTCATCGAGTGCAGACCGAACATGTTGCCTTCGGTATCCACCGCGAGCGCGATGAAGCCGTGTTCTCCGATCGACATCTTCGACTGCTGGATGCGGCCGCCTGCAGCGGCGACCCGGGACGCCTCGACGGCACAGTCTTCGCACGAGAAGTAGACCAGGGTGCTGTTGCCGCCCGCCGGAAAGCCCTCCATGCGCGCCAGGGCTCCCGAGGCGCCGTATTGACCCATATCGGCGGGGAAGGCCCACATGTCGATGCCGGAGCCCGTGGGGTCGTTCAGTTTCGTCAACGCGAGCCCCAGGACGGACTCGTAGAATTGTTTTGCCCGGCTCATGTCGTTCACGTAGATTTCGAACCATCCGATCGGATTGCCTGCCATGCATGTCTCCTGTGTGTTGGTCGCCTGATCGTCCGCCGGGCGTGTCGGCCGGCATCGTGGCGCCGACATCCGCGCGCAAGCGCGGAACCGATGATCGACGCAGTCACGAGCCCATGCACGCAGTCGGCGCGCCGGCACCGTAACTCGGACTCGAAACACTAGCGCACCCAGGCGCGGTTCTGCAAGGCACGTACGCACCGCTGGTACCGCGCTTGGGTCGCAAGGCGCGCTGTTGCAGGGTTGCTTCAGGCATGCGGTTGGTCCGTCGAGCATCGGCCTCGACGTCCGGCTTTGCGATTGACCCAGCGCCAAGGCCGGTGCAATACTGACTGATCATCTGGAGGAGACCTGTCATGCGATCGTTCCGCATCCGCGCCTGCTGCGCGCTCGCCGCCCTTGCCGCGCCCGCCTTGGCGCCCGCTCAGGACTATCCGACCCGACCGGTTCGCATCATGACTTCCACACCCGGCGGTGGTAACGATTTTCTTGCGCGTATCGTCGCGCCCTCGCTGGGGACGGCGCTTGGACAACAGGTCATCGTGGACAATCGCACCAGCCGTCTGGTCGGCGGCCTTGCTGCGCGCGCGACCCCCGACGGCTATACGCTCGCCATCGGGGGCGGCACGATGCAGTTCAACCCGATTCTGGACGATGCGGACTACGACATCCTCACCGACTTCGTGCCGATCTCGCAGCTCGAGCGCTCGCCGCTGGTCCTGGTGGTTCATCCTTCGCTCAAGGTCGGCACGGTGCAGGAGTTGATCGCTCTCGCGCGCACCCGCACCCTGCGCTATGGCACCGGCTCGGCGGGCAACACCATTCACATCTCGGGCGTGATGTTCACCATGGCAACCGGCGTCAAGATCAATCGCGTACCCTACAAGAGCACGGGGCCGGCGTTGGTCGCATTGCTGTCGAACGAGGTGCAGATGGTCTTCTCGACGACCGGCGGTGCGATTCCGCACGTCAAGGAGGGACGCCTCACGGCGCTCGGCGTCACCAGCGCGCAGCCCTCGGCGCTGCTGCCGGGGGTGCCGACCCTCGCTTCGCAAGGGCTCAAGGAGTACGACATCGACACCATCGGTTTCATCCTTGCGCCGCGCAAGACGCCGCCCCAGATCGTCCGCCGCCTGAACCAGGCTATCGTCAAGATCATGGCGCAACCGGATGTGAAAGAAAAATTGGCTGCCGGGGGCTCGGAAGCCGTGTCCAGCACACCGGAGCAGCTGGCAGCGAAGCTCAAGGCCGACGACGCCTGGATGCGCATGATGCTCGACAAGGTGGGGGTCAAGAAGAAGTCTTAGGGGCGGGTGTTCAGGCATCGGTGAACGCGATGCCTGGCCGCTGCATGCGCGTCGAGCGGCTGACGTCCGCCTGCGGCACGCCGGGCGCAGGCTGCGCATGGCCTGGGATGCCCGTTCGTCATCGCCCATGACCCAAGCACCTCAGGTTTCGGCTACCCTTGCGGGACTCGTCGCGGAGCGCCTGCCTCAGTTCGGCGCGCGGCCCGCGCAATCAACGCAAGTCGAGGGCAGGGCAATGGATACGAACAACGAAGGCGGGCGCGGCCCGTCGCTCGCCGGCATACGCGTGCTCGATCTGGCACGTGTGCTCGCGGGCCCCACGTGCACGCAGGTGCTGGCCGATCTGGGGGCCGACGTGGTCAAGGTGGAGCGGCCCGGCACGGGCGACGATACGCGCTTGTGGGGGCCGCCGTGGCTGCCGGACGCTCAAGGCGAGAAGTCGCGCGATTCGGCCTACTTCAGCAGCGCGAATCGCAACAAGCGCTCGATCGCGATCGATCTGGCGTCGGAGGCCGGCGCGGCGCTGGTCCGACAGTTGGCGCAGCAGGCCGATGTGTTCGTCGAGAACTACAAGGTCGGCGATCTGGCGCGGCGCGGTCTCGACTACGCCACGCTCTCCGAGCTCAACCCGCGTCTGGTCTATTGCTCGATCACGGGCTTCGGCCAGACGGGGCCGCTGAAGGACCGGCCCGGCTACGACTACATCTTCCAGGCGGTCGGCGGTCTCATGAGCATGACCGGTCACCCGGATGATGTTCCCGGCGGCGGGCCGATGCGCATCGGTGCCTCGGTCGTCGATTTGGCGACCGGCCTCTATGCGGGCATCGCCATACTCGCCGCCTTGCGCGAGCGCGACCGCAGCGGGCTGGGTCAGTACATCGACATGGCGCTGTTCGATTCGGTCGCGACGCTCTCATGTCATCAGGCTGCGACCTATTTCCAGAGCGGTGTGGTCCCGCAGCGGCTGGGGAACTCGTCCTCCGGGGTCATGACGCCCTACGAGACCTTCCGCTGCGCAGATGGTCATCTGGTGATCGCCGTGGGCAACGACAGCCAGTGGCGCGCGCTGTGCGCTGCGATCGGGCGCGACGATCTGGCCGCCGACGAGCGCTTCGGCTCGCCGTCCGGTCGCTCGGTCAACAAGCCCCGCGTCGTTGCCGAACTCGCGCGGACTTTCGCGAGCTTGAACGTCGCCGACCTGCAGCGAAGACTCGATGCGGCCGGCGTGGCCAATGGTCCGATCAACGACATGGCGCAGGTCTTCGACATGGCGCAGGCGCGCGAACGCGGCATACGGGTGAACCTGCCCCGTTCGGACGGCGTGGAAGTGCCCTGCGTGGCCAGCCCGATCCGCATGAGCGCAACCCCGGTGCGATATCGATCGGCGGCGCCCAAGCTGGGCGAGCACACGAGCGCGGTGCTCGCCGACTGGTTGCAGGCCGGCGAGGGCGCGGTCGACGACTTGCACGTGGCGGGCGCGTTCGGCAAGGGCGCGAAGGGTGCGTGACGTTCGTCTGACTATTGTTGACGGTCGCGTTCAGCGGGTCCGAGGCCGAGCGGCATGGAATTCGAACACGGCAAGTGCTCGCCCAGCAAGATGCCGAAGGACCTGATGGTGTGTGACTTGCCCCCCGAGGCGCCTTCCTAGCTCTAAGCCATCACCTGCTTCTGGACTCTCGAGGATCATGATCAAGTCCTTTCCGTGCTCTGCCGCACAGCGGACGAATTCACGGGGAATGTCGAGTCCTTCTTGGCCACCTCCACCCAGAGAGAGCGCGGTCCGTCCCGGCATATACGGTGGATTGGAGATGATCAAGTCCGCATCTGCGACGACGTTCGCGATGCTGCCTAGGCGCACTTCGATCGCCTCGACACAGTTAAGGGCAAACGAGGTGCGGGCGAATTCTATCGCGCGAGGGTTGATGTCCACTGCTATCACTCGGCGGGCGCCCGCGTGCAGCGCTATCGTCGCGAGTATTCCCGATCCCGTGCCAACATCCGCGACGGTACGCCCTTGGCATACCCCTGATGCGCGTAAATGTCGCGCCATTTGCAATGAATCGTTGTGGAGAAATACGTGCCGATCATCGTTGGAGGTGACGGGGTCGGCCACGAAGAAGCAGTCGAACGCCGGGACTATGCGCAGTGGAAACTGCAGGTACCCCCTCTGCTCGGCACGCGCCAGAGAGGATGCGTACTCGGGTAGATGCTGTTGTATTAGATCAATTGCAACGGGCTGGTTATAAAGAAAAAGACGCGACAGAAGCCGCATGCGAGTATCCATGCGTGCGCGCAGGGCGTAGTGCTCGGGCGCCAGCGAATACTCATACACCACTGGCTGTTCCTGCATGACGTCGGAAAGCAACCGACGCTCGTTGTCAATGAGCGCCTCGAGGTGCTGTGCCGCGAAAAGGTCGCTATGCCTTGCGAAGGGCACGAATTGGACCCTCCCGTAGCCGTCGCGGCGCAACATGTCCACGAGCTCGCGCAGCAGAGCTGAATCAGGAGAACTACCCATCACAATGGCAAGGTACGCAAGCGATTTGCTTCAAAAGGATCAACCGAGCTCTAATGTGGGCGCGATTCTGCCTTCGTCTTGATCGCAGAATCGCGCGAGCAACAAAGCTAACACTGGGCTGCCGTCGTGTCGATGGGGAGAGGCAACCCGAACAGGAGAGAGTGTATGCGCATCTTGGGACTACACATCAACGGCGCCCAAACATCTGCCGTGTTGCTTGAGGACGGTCGTGTCGTGTGCGGCATCGCCGAGGAGCGGCTCAATCGAGAGAAGCAGTCGACGGCCTTCCCGCGCCGTGCGGGCCGCTGGTGCCTGGATTTCGCCCGGCTCGGCTCCGTGGAAGAGTGCGATGCGATTGCCGTTTCGTGGAACCCTACACAGTCCTACAGTTTTGGCAGCAGTTCGATCACGAGTTGGCGCGGCATCGTTGACCGACTCCACCATGCTCCCGAGAACATAGCAAGCCTGATCCCAGCCCGTTCGCTGCAGGATGTCAGCGCGTCTCGGCTGGGATTTTCGCCTAGCGGCGGGCCCGAGGTGTTCTTCGTCGATCACCATCAGTCGCATCTTGCGATGGCCAAGTATCAGAGCCCGTTCGCCGAGGCGGCAGTGATGGTCGCCGATGAGTACTCCGAGCGCAATAGCTTCCTGTTCGCGAACGTGCGCGGAACCGCCATTGAAACTCTGAAGACACTTCCATTCCCCCACTCGCTCGGAATTCTCTACGCGACGTTTACCGAACTGCTCGGCTTCCGGCCCAATTCCGACGAGTGGAAATTGATGGGGGCCGCAGCGTACGGCGATCCGCACAGATTCCGCGATCAGATCAGGGCGCTGATCGACTTCGATGCGCGGTCGATGCACTTCGAACTCGACCTGAACTTCTTTGAGTTCCCCAATACACGGATGCCAGGCTACTCATCCGGTAAGCTTCACCGTCACCTCGGTGTGCCGCGACCCAAGGGCGATGGCGATTTCGGTCAGATCCACTACGATCTTGCTGCCTCCTGTCAGCAGGTATTCGAGGACATCTTGTTTTCGATGCTGTGTTGGCTGCACGCTCAGACACGCTGCGAAAATCTCGCGGCAGCGGGCGGTTGCTTTATGAACTCGCTGGCGAATGGCAAGATCCTCACGCACACGCCCTTCAAGAACCTGTTCGTGCCCTACGCGGCAGCCGATAACGGAGGCGCCGTCGGAGCAGCGCTTTGGGCTTACCACCATGTCTTTGGCAAGGCGCACGAGCCAACGGCGGCACCCAGCGCGCTCATCGGGCCCGCCTACGATGATGATGAAATCGAGTCCACCCTCCAGCGCTTCAAACTTCCCTATAGGCGCCAAGCCGACCGAATCGCTCCAACGGTCGAGGCACTGCTGGCGGGGAAGATCGTCGGCTGGTTCCAGGGGCCGATGGAGTTCGGCGAACGCGCTCTGGGCGCTCGTTCTATCATTGCCGATCCGCGCAATCCTACGATGAAGGATCGGATCAACAGCGCGGTTAAGTACCGCGAGGCATTTCGCCCGTTCGCACCGTCCATCCTCGCGCACCGCGCGCGGGAATGGTTCGACATCCCCGATGGCGTACAGGTACCTTACATGGAGCAGGTGTACCCGTTTCGGCCTGATAAGCGCGCCGCAGTACCCGCGGTCGTCCATCGCGACGGTACCGGCCGCCTGCAGACGGTCACCCGCGAAGACAACCCGCCGTACTTCGAACTGCTGAGCGCATTCGAGATGGCCACCGAGGTGCCGATCATTCTCAATACATCGTTCAACGTTCAGGGCGAGCCCATCGTATGCTCACCGTCAGACGCGATCCGGACGTTCTACACCTCAGGTTTGGACGTGCTGGTGATTGGCGATTGCGTGGTGGAGAAGAAGAATCAGCTGAGTAGCAGCGATGTACCGTCGAACTGAGCGGGGTCAACAGCAATGCCCAGGTAGGCCATCACCGTAGGCGCGATATCCACGATGGCGGTCGGCGCCTCGCACCGCGTCCCCGGCGCGAAGTCGCCTCCGTTGGCGAACAGGAAAGGCTGCTGCTCTTGATCGCCGAGCCCCCCGTGCTGGCCGCAGCCGATCTTCTTCGGATTCGCATCGAAGCGTACTGCCGTCGCGCTCAATCCCGGCACGCCGTATTCGTTTTTCCCCGGCATCTTGGCCATGCTGACGGCGATCCGCAACCCGCCCTCGGGCGCCATGCCGATGCGAGACAGTTCCGCGTCGACGAGGACTTCCCCGGACCACGGGCGGCTGCGCAGGAAACTCGCCACAGCCTCCATCCGGGGGAGCGCATCGGCGCTGAAGTAGACCAGGGCGCTGGTGCCTTGGGGAGCGACGACCACATCGGGCGAATCGAGTTCATCCTTCAGACCGGCCTCATGGATTTCTCGCTCGACGGCGACGATCTGTGCGATCGTCTCGTGCCCATGATCGGAGCCGACCAGCAACAAGATGTCTTCGCCGGCTGCACGCAGACGATCGATCGTCTCGACGACGCGCCCGGCGCAGCGATCGGCTGCACGCACCGCCGCCAAGTGGTCCGCCGAGCCCAGGGCCGCATCGTGCTGCGTATGATCCGGCTCGCATAGCCACAGCACGGCGAGGCTGGGACGACGCGCTTGCAGCACCTCGGTGCAGAAGCGCTCGGTCATCGCGCTGTCGCCGGCGGCATCGTGCGTGACGTCGAGATGATCGCCTGCGAGCAGCGGGACGCGACCGGGGCCGAAGGAGCCGGCGCGGTGGTAGACATGGCCGTGCCCATCCGGGTCGTGGAAGTAGGCGCCCCCGGGCGACACATTCGAGAAGACGATGGCGCCCCCGTGGCTGCGCAGGCGCTCGGCGAGGGTCGGCACCCGGAGCGTTCGTCCGGTCGCGGCGCGCAGGCTCGCCACGAACTCCGGCGCACCGACGTTGTGTACGGCATGGCCATCGGCCACGGGCAGCCCCATGGTATTGCCGTGCAGGCCGTGCCGCGCAGGGTGGCAGCCGGTGGCGACGGAGGCGGCGGACGAGCGCGTGACCGAAGGGAAGATGCTGCGGTGGTTTTCGTAGCGTCGGCTGCGGGCGGCGAGCGCCGTCAGATTAGGGCAATGCTCGGGCGTCACGAGGTCGCGACGCAGACCGTCGCACATCACGAGTACGGCCCGGCGCGGGCTGGCCATGGTCGGCTCCTAATCGAAGAAGGCGAAAGTGCGGGTTTCGATGCTTTCCCGGGCAGGCGCGTCGGCCGGGCTCGTCGGATCGTCGAAGGCGCTGTGCGCGGTGAAGCGCGAGGTCTTGCTCGTGTCGGAATCGAACACTTTGAACACCAGCGCTTCGTTGCGGTTCATGCGCGGAAAGTAGAACCACTCGTGGGCCGGGTTGTGGGAGATCTGATAGATCTCTCCGGTGCGATCCTTGTAGCGCCGCTGCAGCAGCACGAAGCCCTGTCGCGGGATGCTGCGGCCATCGCAGATGCCGAGCGGGTCGGTCATCACGACACCGCGAATCGGGCGCCAGACCTGGATGATGGCCCAGCGCTTGCGCATGCGCCGCTGCGCTTCTTCATGACCCACGATGTCGCGCAGGCGCTTGGGCGCGGAGTCTTCCGTGTAATCGTTGTGCACGCTCTTGACCGGCGGACGGGCGCCCGTGGCTTGCTGCGCCGCCGCGTCGCCGATGCGCACGGTATGGTCGAAGACGATCACCTCGGCCGCACCGCAGTGCTGTTGGATGAGGGCGCGAACTTCCGCATCGTAGACGCGGGTGCGTTCGAGTTCGTCGGTGAAGTCCACGACTCGGGTCGGGTGGTCGACGAAGATGAAGCCGTGGGTGTCGAGATCGAATGTGTAGCGCGAGGGCCGGCCGTCGCGCACCGTCATCTCGTAGCGGCGGAACTGGGGCAGCACGGCCTGATGTTCCATCTCGGGCCAGTCGATGTAGCGCACGAGCGGGACGCCGGTGTCGATCACGTAGTTGAAGCTTGCGCGCAGGGTGTCGGTAGACGGCTTCTCGGCAGCGATCTGCATGGGCGTCTCCACGGGGTTGTCGGCATGAAGCAACTCCGCCAGGGCTTCTCGCCGCATCGAGGGATCGTCAGAAGTTCACGGTCCCCGAACCTCCAGCACCTGGTCGGGATGAGGGGACGATCATAGCCACATTTTGCCGCACGCGAACAGTCCCCGATGAACCGATGCGCGCGGCCGATCTGCTGCATCGACACACGAGCGCTCAAAGAGATTATTCTGACCCCACCACAACCGGCTGGAGGAGATGCGATGGATCTGGGACTTCGCGGCAAGCGCGCAATCGTGACCGGCGGCAGTCTGGGCATAGGCAAGGCCATTGCGCTCGAACTGGCGCGGGAGGGCGTGGATGTCGCCATCGTCGCTCGCAACCCGGAGCGGCTGGAAGCCGCGGCGCGCGAGCTCAGCGCGCAAACAGGTCAGCGAGTCATCGGCCTCAGTGCCGATGTGACGAGCCGGGAGCAAGTCGATGCGATGGTCGCGCGGGCGGCCGAGCAGCTCGGCGGCTTGCACATACTCGTCAACAGCGGCTCGCCTCCGGGAGGTTCGAAAACGGCCATCGGGCCGATCGAAAGCTTGATCGACGAAGAATTGCTGCACGACTTCGACGTCAAGTACATGGGGGCCCTGCGGTGCGCGCGGGCCGCCATTCCGTTCCTCAAGCAGCAAGGCTGGGGACGCATCATCAACGTGAGCGGCATCAATGCGCGCAACGCGGGCAATCTGAGCGGCGGCGCGCGCAATACCTCCCTGGTGCATTTCACCAAGACGCTGGCCGTGCAGCTCGGGCGCTTCGGCATTACGGTGAACTGCATCCATCCCGGCACGACGCGCACCGAGCGCACGGCGAGCCTCCTGGCGGAGCAGGCGGCCAAGGCGGGCATCACTGCGCAGGAGGTCGAGCAACGCAACTTCGCCCCCGATTCGCCGCGCGGCAACGCGATCTGTCGCATGGTCGATGCGGCCGAAGTGGCCTATGTCGCAGCGTTTCTCGCCTCGGAGAAATCGTGGGCGATCAGCGGCGAACTGCTGGTGGCCAGCGGCGGCGCGGGTCGCTCGGTCTTCTACTGAGATGGCGAGCACCAGGACGCTTGCCGAGGATCTGGCGGAGCTCGTAACGAGCACGCGGGCGGAAGACTTGCCGCCGCTGGCGCTCGAACGTGCCTGCATGTCGATGGCCAGCACGCTCGCCAGTGCAGCCATGGGTGCGGGCATCGAATCCTCGCGCATCATTCGAGCGCTGGCGCACGAACACGCGGGCACGCCCGAGGCCACGGTGTGGTTCGACGGGGGACGACGCTTGCCTGTCCCCGAGGCCGCGCGGGTCAATGCCGTCATGAGCGATGCGGCGGCCTCGGACGACAGCGATCTGCGCAACATCGCGCACATCGGCACCATCGTCACCGCGACGTCGCTTGCCATGGCCGAGCGCAGCGGCGCATCGGGGCGCGATGTGCTGCATGCCATGGTGCTGGGGTACGAAGTCGCCGGGCGCATCGACGAAGCGCTCACCCCCGGACGCAGCGACCGGGGCTTTCACAGCGCCATCGCCACGATCTTCAGCGGTGCGGTGGCAACCGGCACGCTGCTGCGACTGACCCCCGAGCAGATGACGCATGCGATCGCGCTGGCCGCCACTTCGATCGGCGGGCTGCACGTATCCGCGAACACGAGTGTGGCGCGCGAATACCACGCGGGTCTCTCGGCCCTGCTCGGTATCCATGCGGCGCTCGCGGCGAGCAAAGGCTTTCGGGCCGAGGCCAAGGTGCTGGAAATGCCCAAGGGCTTCTTCGCCGCTTATGGCGGCGCGCATCTGGAGGATGTGACCCGGGACTGGGGCCAGTCGTGGGACATCGTCACCAACATGGCGATCAAGCTGGTGCCCGGCGGACATCCGCATCACGCCGCCGCCGAAGCCGCGGCCAATGCGGCCATCGCGGGCGATGTCGCGCCTGCGGATGTGGCGAGCATCATCGTTTCGGCGCCGAAGTATCGGACGCTGCCGGGGCCCGCGCATCCGACCGACCTGATCGAAGTCGCGCACAGTCCGCGCTACTTCATTGCCGCTGCGGTGGCTGATCGGGGCTTCGGCTGGATCCACGCTGCGCCGCAGAAGGTGAGCGATCGGGTGATTGCTTCGCTGATCGACAAGATCGTATCGGACCCGACACCGCTGCCGTATCCCGACAGGTTTCCTCATCATCATGGCGCGACCGTCACGATCGTGCTCAAGGACGGCCGGCGGTTTGCCGATCACGTCGACTTTCCGCGCGGCTCCGGTCCGCGGGGGATCGATTGGGCCGACGTGGATGCGAAGTATCGAACGCTCATGCCGCTGAGCGGCCTCGCGCAGCAGCAGATCGAGACGAGCCTCGATCTGCTGCATGGGTTCGAAAAGGTCGAGCGTGCGCAGGCTTTGACGACGCTGCTGGGTTGATGCGCTCGCCGCAGCCCGCACGCACCGGGCCGCGGGTGCTTCATGCAGCCCGCAGACCGGGAAGCGCGATCAGCCTTCGTTCACCAGCACCACCTTGCCGGCGACTTTCCGCGTCATCAGCGCAGTCAGTGCATCGGCGGCTTGCTCGATCGGATACTTGCCCGAGATGTGCGGCTTGATCTTGCCCTCGGCGACCCACTTCCAGATCTGATCGACGTTGGCGCGATGATGTGCCGGATCACGCTTGGAGAAGGCGCCGACCCAGACGCCGACCACGCTGCAGCCCTTGATCAGCGGCAGATTGAGCGGGATCTTGGGAATGTCGCCGGCGGCGAAGCCGATGACGAGGAAACGCCCGCCCCATTTCATGTCGCGCAGGGCCAGTTCGGAATACGAGCCGCCCACCGGATCGTAGACGACATCGACGCCCTTGCCCTGGGTGATCTCCTTCACCCGCGCGCGCATGTCTTCCTGATCGTAGTTGATGGTTGCATCCGCACCGTGCTCGCGGCACACCGCGAGTTTGTCTTCGGTGGAAGCGCAGGCGATCACTTTCGCGCCCAGGATCTTGCCGATCTCGACCGCCGCGAGGCCGACGCCGCCGGATGCGCCGAGCACCAGCAGGGTTTCGCCCGCCTTGAGCTGGCCGCGGTCGACCAGCGCGTGATACGAGGTGCCGTAAGCGTTGGACAATCCTGCGGCACTGGCGAAATCGATCGAATCCGGAATGGCGGAGAGTTTCTCGGGATCGGCCAGCACTTCCTCGGCGAAGCCGCCATAGCTCGTCTGGGCGCTGACGCGATCACCGACCTTCCAGCCCTGCACACCCGCACCGACCGCCTTGATCACGCCGGTGACTTCCCCGCCGGGGATGAAGGGCAGTTCAGGCTTGGTCTGGTACTTGTTCTGGATCAGCAGCGTGTCGGAGAACTTCACGCTCGCCGCCCTCATGCCGACAAGCACTTTGCCCGGCTCGACTTCGAGTGCGGGGCGATCCTCGAGCACGAGCGACTCGGGCGGTCCCCAGGCCTTGCATACCACGGCTTTCATTTGCTTGCTTCCTCCTTGCGATGCGGGTCGAAGTCGAGACGAGCGATGGCGCCGCACCGAGCGGACAACTCGGGGAAGGGCTCATCGGGAGAACGCGCGTTGACGCGTCCGGAGCAGTGTCGCTCAGCGACGCGGCGACAGTCAATGACGAAGGTGTGTGCGGGTCGGCGCACGCCGTCGGGCTCGGCGGCCCGCATCGCGCCTGTTCAGGAGCATGCAACGGCTTGCGGCCGGTGCGTGCCCGGTCGAGCCGAGCCGGACACGACGCGATTGCGGCACGAATTCCAGGCGCACGTCACTATAATCGATCGAGCTGAAGCCAGCGCCGACCGCGTTCGAAATCCGGGAGAGCCCCATGCATGCGCCGTTGCATTACTTGACGATCACCGAGGCCGCCGAGCGCATCCGCGCCGGTTCGCTGTCGCCCGTGGAACTGGTGCAAGCCTGCCTGGATCGCGTCGCCGCGCTCGACGGCAAGCTGCATGCCTTCATCACGTTGACCGCCGAGCAGGCGCTGGCGCAAGCGCGCATGGCGCACGAGGAAATCCGCGCGGGTCGTTATCGGGGGCCCCTGCACGGCATACCGATCGCGCACAAGGACATCGTCTGCACCCGGGGCATACGCACCACGGCCCATTCGAATCAACTGCGCGACTGGGTGCCCGATGCGGATGCCACCGTCTACACGCGCCTGCAGGCGGCCGGGGCGATCTCGCTCGGGAAGCTCTCCTTGTGGGAGTTCGCCTACGGCAATCCGGGCGAGGCGGTCGCATTTGCGCCAGCTCGCAATCCCTGGAACATCGCTTACAGCCCGGGCGGCTCGAGCAGCGGTTCGGGGGCGGCGGTCTCGGCCGGACTGTGCTTGGGGGCGACCGGCACCGACACGGGCGGCTCGATACGCCATCCTGCCGCGGTCTGCGGGATCGTCGGCCTGAAGCCGACCTTCGGGCGGGTCAGCGTGAAAGGCGTGCTGCCGCTCGCGGCGAGCCTGGATCATGTCGGCCCGATGACGCGCACCGTGCGCGACAACGTGCTCATGCTGCAGGCAATGGCGGGGCACGATCCCGCCGATCCGACCTCGGCCGAAGAGCCGGTGCCGGACTTCGGCCAGTTGCTGGGGGCAGGCGTACGCGGCTTGCGGCTGGGCGTCCCGCGCCAGTTCATCGCGTCGAATCCGCACGATGCCGAATGCATCGCAGCGTTCGAAGAGGCGTTGCGTGTACTGCGCGATCTGGGCGCCACGCTGGTCGATTTCGACTTCCCTGAAATCGGTCTTTCGGCCGACCTCGGCACACGCATCCTGATCGCCGAGGCCTATGCGTATCACCGCGAGAATCTCGAGCGGCATCCCGAGAAATTCGATCGGTCGCTGCGCGAACGCTTGCTCGCGGCGGCGACGCAGACCGATGCCCAGTTGCAGGAAGCCGAGGCGGTGCGGGTGGCATTGAAGCGCAAGTATGCCGAGCTTTTCGCCGGTGGCGTGGATGCCATCGTCAGCGTCGGCCGCGAAGCGATCTCCGACACCATGGCGGCCCTGAGCGGCAATCCGACGGCCAAGCGCGGCGGCTGCACTCGCATGTACAACGTCTCGGGACTGCCCGCGCTGGTGATGCCGATGGGCTTCGGCGCGCACGGCATGCCGCTCGGTTTGCAGATCGCGGCCGATCGGTTCCGCGAGGACAGGATCTACCAGATCGCCGCCGCCTATGAAGCGGCGACCGATTGGACGGCGCGGCATCCGCCGATCGAGGCGCAGTGACGCCGGGATTCGCGGCGCAGCGCCTGCAGGGCCTCCGCGTCGTGCATCCCAGGCTTGCTCGGGGGCCTCGCCATGAGGCTGCCCGGCTGGGTATCCCCGGCGTTTCGCAGTCGCCGTGCGTCTCGTCGTGTCTTGAGCAACTAGGCGAAATTGAGCTTCAATCCCGGCTCGGGCCATTGCATCACACCCAGGCAGCCGCTATCGGACAAGGTGATGTAGGCGGTGCGCATGTCGGCGCCGCCGAAGCACACGTTGGTCGGATAGATGTCCGGCATCTTCGCGGCGCGCACGATTTCACCGGCGGGTGAGATCTCCGTCAGATAGCCCGTTCCCAGTGTCGCGCAGACGACGTTGCCGCTGGCCATGACGGCGAGACTGTCGAAGCGGGCGCGGCTGGGCAATCCGGCGACGAGCTGGCCGCTGTGCGGTGCGAACTCCGCTTTCGGCTTCAGTTTCCCGGGCGCCTGCACTTCGAATGTCCATAGACGTGCCCCCTCCGTATCGGCGACGTAGAGCGTCTTGCCGTCTGGGGACAGGCCGCAGCCGTTGGGGGTGAGCATCGGATAGGCCAGTTCCACGATGCTCGAGCCATCGGGCAGGGCGTAGTAGACGCCGCCGTGGTCGCGATGGTGCGCGTAGCGCTTGCCCATGTCGGTGAAGTAGAAGCCGCCCTCCTTGTCGAAGACGAGATCGTTGGGCGCCGAGAGCTTGCGGCCGTTGACCTGCGTGTAGAGCAACGTGGCCCGGCCGGTCTTGGGATCGATGCGCTGCACCGAGCCGTGGTGGTAGTTCGGGTGCGGTGCGAGGCCCATCGAGTGGCCTTCGGCGTAGAGGCTGCCGCCGTTGTTGCACAGGTAGAAGAAGCCGTCGGGCCCCAGGGCGAGTCCGTTCGGTCCGCCGCCGCAAGGCGAGAAGAGGCTCGTCTTGCCATCGGGGGTGACGCGCGTGCAGCGCTGATTGCGGATCTCTGTGAGTACGATGGAGCCGTCGGCGCAGGCCACCGGGCCCTCGGGAAAGCCGAGTCCGGTGGCGAGTAGGGTGACATCTGTCATGGGCGAGTTCCTCGTGGTGGGCTGGGGACGTGTATCGGAGCGACCAGGATAGCGGTTTGGGCGCGCGCTGCGTACCGAGCGTCGGGTGCGGCTGTCAGGCCTGCTTCGTTCTCAATGGCTCGATGCGTCCGGACTGGGCTGCAATGGCGAGTCGCTGCAACTCAGGCAGCGCCTCGCAGTGCAGGTAATCCGGATTCAAGTCTTCGATGCGTGTGCAGCCGAGCAGCGCAAGCACGCGACGCACCTCGGATCCCAGGATCTCGATCGCGCGTGCCGCTCCGGGTGCGCCGGCAGCGGCCACACCGAACAGGGGCGCGCGGCCGACGAATACCATGTCCGCGCCGAGCGCCAGCGCCTTGACGATGTCCGAGCCGCGGCGGAAACCGCTGTCGGCCATGACCGTGAACGCAGGGCCGACGGCGGCACGGATCTGCGGCAGCACCTCGATCGGCGAGACCGCGCCATCGAGTTGGCGCCCGCCATGGTTCGAGACGAAGATGCCGTCGGCGCCCGCTTCGCGCGCGGCGAGCGCATCGTCGGGACGCAGGATGCCCTTCACCAGCAGCTTGTGCGGCCACAGTTTACGCAGCCAGCGCACATCGTCCCAGGTGAGGCAGTCGCGATGGGCGCGCGATTCGCTGCGGGACTTGGCGATGATCTTGCCGCCGACTTCGGTGTCGAGGTTGCGATAGCGTGGCACGCCGGAGTGCCACAGCGTTCGGAACAGGACGTTGACGAGCCAGTCCGGATGGCGGATGCCGTCGATCATGTTCGACAGATTGAGCTTGAACGGCACCGAGAATGCGTTGCGCTCGTTGTATTCGCGATTGGCCGGCACCGGGATGTCGGTCGTCATGACGAGGGCTTCATACCCGGCATCGCGCGCCCGCAATACCAAGCGCTCGGCGGCCGCCCGGTCCTTGGACATGTACAGCTGAAACCACAAGGTGCCCCCTGCATCGCGGGCGACGTCCTCCATCGGCTCGAACGACGACGTCGACAGCACGAACGGAATGCCGGCTGCCTTGGCGGCGCGCGCAATGGCGGTTTCACCCCGATGGCAGTACAGCCCGGCGGCCCCGGTGGGCGCGACGCCGAAGGGCATGTCGAAGGTCTTGCCGAAGATCGTCGTTTTCGTGCTGCGGTTCGAGACATCGACGAGTGTGTGCGGGCGAAAGCGGATGCGCTCGAACACGGCGCGGTTGTTGTCGAGCGTGACGAAGTCTTCCGCGCCGCCGGCCATGAAGTCGAAGGCGACGCGAGGCACACGCTTTTGCGCGGCGCGCCGCAAGTCGTCGATGTTCTGTATCCGGCGGTCGAGTTTCATGAGCGGCCTCGGGTGGATGGGAGGGATGGCGGCGGTTCAGAGTCGCACATGCTTGACGACGCGCCGGTTGCGCCCCCACGCGCCGGCGCGCACGACGTAGAGATCGCCGCGCGTATCGCCCCAGATGCCGTGGCACGACTTGAAGGCCGCATCGCCCCAGTGGGCGAGACGATTGCCCTGCATGTCGAGGACGCTCACCATGCCGCTGTTGTGCTCGGGGATGTAGACGACATCCTGCGCATCGACGTAGAGGATGGCCGGGCCGATGAGCTTCGTCGGCCAGATCTCCAGCAGCGTGCCCTGCTGGTCGAAGATCTGCACGCGATCGTTCTCGCGGTCGGCGACGAGGAGGCGGCCGCGTCGATCGATCCAGATCGAATGCGGCAGATTGAATTGCCCCGGTTCGGTGCCCGGTTCTCCCCAGGAGAGCATGAGTGTGCCGTCGGGGGCGAACTTGTGTACCCGCGCGTTGCCGTAACCGTCGGTGACGAACATCTCGCCGCTGGGCGCCACATCGATGTCGGTCGGCAGATTGAACGGCTCGGCGCCGCGCTTCACGTCGCGCCATGCATCCGAGCGAAAGTCGGTCGGCGACACGCCGGTGTCTGATCGATAGCCCCGTTTGCCGATCGTGCGCAGCAGCTTGCCGTCGGTGGTGAACAGCATCATCTGGGCGAGATCCCGGTCGACGATCCACAAGTTGTCGTCCCGGTCGGCGCGGATCGTATGCGGAAAGGCGAAGAGCCCGGCGCCCCATGAATGGAGGAAGCGCCCGTCGCGATCGAACACGACCACCGGATGCTCCTTGGATCGGTTGAAGCAGTACACGCGATCGTGCGAATCCACGGTCACCGAGGCCGCGAGCAGCGTGATGTGCCCGGGCACCTGCGCCCAGTCTTCGCGCACCTCGTAGCGATGCCTGCCGGCGCCTACGATTTCAGCGGTCTTCGCCATGCTGTCGGTTCCTTTCGCTCGCGCGGCGAGCGGCTTTGCCTCGCTCAGGGCTTGAGGCCCAGTTTCTCCACATTGGCCTTCTCGATCACATAGCGCTCCCGGGCCCAGCGCAGATAGTCCGCCCCGGAGAGATAGGCCGTGCTCATTTCGTAGCGTTCGAGGGATTTTCTGAACTCGGGGTCGTTCAGCGCCTGCCTGAAGGCGTCGTGGATCGTCGCAACGACCTTGGGATCCATGCCCTTGGGGCCGCCTATGCCGAAAGGCGCGCGCGTCGATACGCCGTAGCCGAGTTCCATCAGAGTAGGCACGTCCGGCCAGCTGGGGAATTTGTCCCCGGTGGCGACGAGCAGACGCATGCGGCCGTCGCGCACGAACTGCGCCCATCCGCCCGATCCTGCAGATGCGTGCACTTCGCCGGCGAGCAGGGCATTGCTGGCCTCGGGGCTGCTTCGGTAGGGCACCATCACCCAGTCGATGCCCAGTTGTCGCGCCACCTCGGAGAGCGTCAAGTGCTGGCTGCCGCCGACACCCGTCGTGGCGTAGCTGATCTTTCGAGGATGGGCCTTGGCGTAATCGACATATTCTCGCCAGGTTTTCCATGGCGCATCCGCTTTGACGACCACGCCGCTCAGGTAATCGGCGACCGCGATGATCCAGGTGAGGTCGGTGAGGGGGTCGTAGTCGAGCTTGGAGACGTGCGGCACTCGCAGCATGTTCGAAGGCAGATGCGCCAGCGTGTAGCCGTCTGGTTTCGCGCGTGCGACCGCGGCTGCGCCCAGCGTGGCAGCCGCGCCCGGCTTGTTTTCGATCATGATGCGCTGACCCAGATGTCGCGAGGCGGCTTCTGCCAGCGCGCGGAAGGTGAGGTCGGTCGGGCCGCCCGGCCCGAAGCCTACATAGAGAGTGATGCGTTTTTCGGGAAACGTCTGCGCCGAGATCGAGGCGGTCGTGAGCGCTAGAAACAGGAAAGCCAGAACGCGTGCGCGTACCATTATCTCCTCCTATTTTCGTTCGTGCGCCAGTGATCCAAAGCCACCGACTGTCCCGCAGTATTCAGAGTGCGTAGGTGGCGGTCAAGCCCATGTCTACATGGTGAACGCAAGCGTGCGGCTGCCTGAGAATGGTTTGTCTCGATCAGTCGCCGTGAGACTATAGGCATGCAAGACGGTGGATCATGGATGAACCCATCGCACGGATCGATCGAGCGAACTGGCGCGCAGAACCCGGCGGGGATGCGACCGCAACGAGGAGGGCTGAGGATGTCACGAACGACGAGGATCGCGCTTGCCGCCATCGCTTGCGTCTTTGCGCACGGCGCCGCGGCGGCGGAAGCCAAGGGCAAGGCCACGACGGCCGACTATCCCGTGCGTCCTGTGCGCTTGCTGATCGGCTTCAGTCCGGGGGGTGGAACGGACATCGCGATGCGTATCGTCGTCAGGCGGCTCGCCGAAATCTGGGGTCAGCAGATCGTCGTCGACAACCGACCCGGTGCCGGTGGACTGCTGGCGTTCGACATGGTCGCCAAGGCGAATCCCGACGGATACACGCTGCTGGCAGCCAGCCCGAGCTTCGCCATTCAGCCCGGCCTTGCTGCCAAGCTGCCCTATGATGCGATCCGCGATTTCGCCCCCGTCACCGAGGCAACCGCAGCACCTTATTTGCTGGTGGTTCATCCAGGAACTGGTGACCCTGGCTCGCGGGCAGCCCGGCAAGTACAACTACGCTTCCGGGGGCGTGGGCAGCGCGCAGCATCTCGCCGCGGAGCTGTTCGCTGCCATGGCGGGTGTCAGCTTGACTCATGTGCCGTTCAAGGGCGCAGTCAATATTCCGGAAGTCATCGCCGGTCGCGTGCACATGTTGATGAGCGGATTGCCCCAAGGCTTGCCGCATGTCCAGGCGGGGAGATTGCGCGCGCTGGGTGTCACGACCAAGAAGCGCTCGCCAGCGTTGCCGGATGTGCCGTCGATCGCAGAGGCGGGGGTGCCCGGATATGACGTCACGATCTGGTACGGGGTGTTCACCACGGGCGGGACACCGAGGAGCATCGTCGACAAACTCAACGCAGGTTTCGCGCAGGCGCTGAGGTCGGAGGATGTCGTCAAGCAGTTGCACGGTATCGGGATGGAGCCGGTCGGAAACGCCGCCGACGTCTTCGCGGCATCGGTGCGTACTGAAATAAAGCAGTGGGCGCAGGTGATCAAGCGCGCCGGCATCAAGCCGGAGTAGCGCTGGCCAGCACGGTCGATCGAGGAACGAACGATGACAATGACAATACGCAAACTCAGCAATGCGCTGGGCGCGGAAGTGACGGGCGTCGATTTGGCGCGGCTGGGGGGCGCCGATTTCGAACGCATCGAGCAGGCATGGCACGAGCATCTCCTGCTGGTCTTCCGCGACCAGCAGCTGGATCATCCGCAGTACATCGCCTTCGGCCGCCGCTTCGGCGAACTCGAGCGATATCTGCATGGCAGTCAGGATTACACCCACCCGGACTACCCCGAGCTCTACTTCCTCACCAACCATGAAGTCAACGGCAAGCCGTCGGAGACGCAGGACGTCGGACGCGAGTGGCATACCGACCAGTCGTACACCCTGCGTCCGCTCAAGGCGACCATGCTCTACTGCCGCGAAATCCCTGAGCACGGGGGCGATACGATACTCACCAACATGTATCTCGCCTACGAGCGGCTGTCACCGCGCTTGCGCGAGGTGCTCGAAGGCCTGGAGGCCGTGCATGATTTCAGCTTGCGGCTGGACAAGTTGTCGACTTACCTCGATCCGGCGAAGATCGCCGCACGTCGCGCCAAGGCACCCCCGGTCGCGCACCCCGTGGTACGTGTTCACCCGCAGACCGGCCGCAAGGCGCTCTTCGTGAGCGAGGCGGTGACGAGTCATTTCGTCGGCATGACGCGGGCGGAAAGCGCAGGCCTGCTGCACTACCTGTTCCAGCACAGCGTGCAGCCCGAGTTCACCTACCGTCACCGTTGGCGGGTGAACGATGTGGCCATCTGGGACAATCGGTGCACGCTGCACTTCGCGCTCAAGGATTTCGAGCACACGAGCCCGCGGCATATGGTCCGCATGGCCGTGCTGGGAACGCCGCTAGGCTACGCGGTGGAGAACGCGTCCGTGTGAGGCGGAGTCGTTCGCCTGCCGACTACATCTTCTCCATCACTTCGCGCGCGAAGCGCTCCATGACTTCGTAGCGCTGCGCGAAGGGGGGATGAAACGTGATCTGCTTGAGTCCTCGGCGGTCGAGGTCGCGCAGCCGTTCGACCAGTTCGGGCGGCTCGCCGATGATGCACAGGGCGCGGATGATCTCGGGCGTGATGAAGCGCGTTTCGTCCGGTTCGATCGTGGCGTAATGGCTCGCATGCAAGGTGATGTGCTGGTCGTCGGCCGCACGGGCCTGCTGAAAGGCGACGTAGTCGTTCCAGACCGAGCGCACATAGGGCGGCGGTTCCTTGCCGGTTTCGCGCACCCAGTCGATCAGATAGTGGAAGTTGGCCATGACGGAGGGGCCGATCTCCGCGATGACCCGGGGGGAGGTGAGTGGTTCGCCCGGTTCCAGCATGAGCACGCTGACCAGTGCCGCCGTATGAAAGTCGGCGGGGAGCGGGCGTCCGACGCGGGCCGCCCCCTTGGCGACGTTGGCCAAGGCTTCCTCGATCGTGCCGCCGCGAGGTAGGGCGGTGCACAGGCCATCGGCCAGTTCGCCGGCGATCGCCTGTCCCATGGGGCCGTTGGCTGCCACGTAAACGGGCGGTGGCGGCTCCAGACGCAGATGCTTTTGTTCGAGTGAGGCGAAGCGCACGGGGTGCGTTTCGCCGTTGAGCGCGTAGGCGACCTCTTCACCGTGCAGCAGCCCGCGTACGACGCGAACGTATTCGCGCAAGGCCTTGGCGCCCATGGGCCGCTGCCCCAGCATGCGCATGGCCGTGTTGCCGGTGCCGAAGATCGCGAACGTGCGTCCCGGCGCAAGCGCGTTGATGGTGGCGATGCCGTTGGCGGCCTCGGGGGCGAGGCGCATGCCGCAAACGGCGACACCGCTGCCGACCTGAATGGTGCGTGTGGACATGGCGACCGCAGCCATGGTCGCGAACAGGTTCGAGCGCAACAACGGGCTATCGGTGACCCAGCAGCGCGTGAAGCCCAACTTCTCGCCGTGCTGCGCATAATCGATGGCCGAGATGTGGCCGACGCTGACACCGAACTCCATGGCGATCTCCTCCGGACAGGGTGATCGTGCAGCGGCGCGACCGGCCGCGTTGCATCGATCCCTGGGTCGAGCGATATTACCCTGACTGCCCCGGGGCGCGTCGACCGGAAACGACCGGCGCGGGTGGGGGGCTCGGGACGAACCAGATCAGTCGACAGCCTCGCCGCGGGCAGGCCTGGCTTGCGCATCCCGTGCGGGGCCCGCGGCTGCAGGCGAGTTGCGAAGCGGTACTCGCCGTTCGAGGACGCTCGGCCCATGACATCTTCGGTTCGCCCGCCAACATGAAGCTCAAGTCTTGCGCCACGCTCTTCGAGCGCGTCGCCCCTCCGGCGTCCGTATTTGTCCGACTGCGGACGCTTGCTTTGCCGGGCAGCGGGACGAGGCGACCTTGCGTCTGCTCGGGGCGCCGCGCGAGAGGGTTTGACGCGGCGCCCAGCGCAAGTGTCAGCGCTCGATGCTGATGTTCGCATCCTTGATGATCTTCGCGTATCTGGCGGTATCCGCCCGCATGATCGCGCCGAATTGTTCCGGAGTGGTGATGAACGGGTCCATGCCGAGGCCGTCGAGTTTCTCTTTGACTTCCGGCAATGCGACCGCCCGCGCAATCTCGGCGGCGAGCTTGTTGATGATCTCCTTCGGCGTGGCTGCAGGCGCAAGCACGCCGTACCACAGCTTCACGTCCATGCCCGGCAAGCCCGCTTCCTTGAAGGTCGGCACGGTCGGCAAGGTCGGCGCGCGGTTCTCCCCGGTGATCGCGATCGCCTTCAAGCGTCCGGTCTTGAGGTGGGGCAGGACCAGCAGCAGGTTCTGAAACGAGAGGTGGACCTGGCCGCCCAGCAACTCGGTCACCGCCGGATTGGCCCCTTTGTAGGCCACCGCCTGCATCTTGATTCCGGAAAGATGAGCGAACAGTTCGGCCGCAAGATGCGCCATGCCACCGGCGCCGGCCGTGCTGTAGTTGAGCTGTCCGGGCCGCGCTTTTGCCAGATTGACGAACTCGCGCACGTTGTTCGCCGGCACTGAGCGGTGCAGCAACATGGCGACCTCGGAACTGGACATGGTCGATACGGGAGCGAACGCCTTGACGGCATCGAACGGGAAGTTGGGAATCAGCAGAGGAGCGACGAGATAGGCCGAGCCCGAGATCAGCATGATGGTGTGGCCATCGGGGGGCGACTTGAGCAGTATCTCGGCGGCGATGATGCCGCTGCCGCCGGGACGGTTGTCGATGAGCACCTGCTGTCCCCACGCCTCGGTGAGGCGTTGGCCGACCAGGCGACCGAGGACGCTGGTCGCGCCGCCCGCCGCGTAAGGGCTGATGAAACGAATCGGCTTGCTGGGGTAGGTGGCCTGGGCCCAGAGCGGCCCCGCCAGACTCGTCAGCAGCGTGGCACCCAGGATGCGCATCGCAATGGAGCGTTTCATGCCGTCTTCCTCCTCCTAAGGAATTTTGCATCCGTCATGGCGCCGCCCAGGCAGCGAGTCGCGGATGTTCGAGTATGGTAATCCTCGCGGCGGACTGCCGCCATGAATGTCGCAGGGCAGGGCACTGGCAAGAGCGCGCGCAGCCCTTGCAACCGTAAGGGTTCCGGCCCCGTCGAGCGTCGCCTTCGGCTGCGCCGATGCGAGCGCAGCTTCCCCCGCGAGGCCGGTTGCTCGTTATGCCGAGTGGCGCGCCTGCTTGGCCACCGCGGCTTCGTGGGCAGTCACGAAACCGACGATGTCGTCGGCCGGCATGGGGCGCGCGAAGTAAAAGCCTTGCACTTCGTCGCAGCCGTGATGCTGCAGGAATGCGAGCTGTTCCTCGGTTTCCACGCCTTCGGCGACGGCGCGCAGGCCCAGTGCGTGCGCCATGGCGATCGCTGCTTGAGCGAGGCCGCAATCGCGCGGCGCGTGCGGCAGATCGCGCACGAAGGAGCGGTCGATCTTGACGCTGTCGATCGGAAAACGCTTCAGATAGCCCAGCGAGGAATAGCCCGTGCCGAAATCGTCGATGGCCAGGTGGATGCGCCGTCGCTTCAAGGCCGCCATCACCTCGATGGCGCGATCGACGTGGGTCATCGTCATGGACTCCGTGAGCTCGATCTCGAGCAGGTCGGCATCCATGCCGGTCGCCTGCAGCACCTGATCGATGCACAGGGGCAGATCGTCGCGCACGAACTGCCGGGCGGAGATGTTCACCGCGACCCGCAAGGGCGCGAGTCCCTCGGCAATCCAGCGCTGCGCCTGGTGGCAGGCGGTGCGCAGCACCCACTCGCCGATGGGCACGACCAAGCCGGTTTCTTCGGCGAGCGGGATGAAGGCGCCCGGCGGCACGAACCCGAGCTCGGGATGCTGCCAGCGTATCAGCGCTTCGACCCCGACGACGCGCCGGGTGGCCAGATCGAGCTTGGGCTGGTAATGCAGCACCAGCTCGTCGCGCTCGATGGCGTGGCGCAAGCTCGCTTCGAGGGCGAGACGCTCGAGCGTATGGATGTTCAGCTGCGGGGTGTAGAACTCGAATGCGTTCTTGCCCTTTTCCTTGGCCCGGTACATCGCGATGTCCGCGTGCTTGAGCAAGGATGCGGTGTCCGACCCGTCCTCGGGGTAGTTCGCGATGCCGATGCTGGCTGTGACGTGGCATTCGCGCCCGTCGAGCACATGCGGTTGTGCCAGGGCGTCGAGGATGCGCTGCGCGAGCGGAACCGCCGGAACCGATCCATGAACGTCTTCCGCCAGCACCACGAACTCGTCGCCGCCGAGCCGCGCGACGGTATCGGTTTCGCGCAGGCAATGGCGCAGTCGCGCCGCGACTTCTCCGAGCAGGCGATCACCCGAGTCGTGGCCGAGCGTGTCGTTGATGTTCTTGAAGCGATCGAGGTCGATGAACAGGATGGACAGCTTCGAATCGCGCCGACGGGCACGAGCGAGCGCGCCGTCCAGGCAGCGGGCGAAGAGCGCTCGATTGGGCAAACGAGTGAGGGCGTCGTGATTGGCGATGAACTGCAAGTCGTCCTCGGCCCGTCGCCGCTCGGTGACGTCGCGGTAACTGCAAACGCGGCCGACCGGGACGCCGGCGATGCGTTGCGGCATGCTGAATCGCTCGAAGATCCTTCCGTCGACGAGTTCCACGATTTCATGGCTTTCCGCGACCTCGCCATTCAGCAGTTCGTATGTGCGAGCGACGAAACGGTCCGGATCGGACAGCTTGGGCCGGATCGCTTCGAGGATGCTTTCGACCGTCCCTTGCGATAACGCCGATGCAGGCAGGCGCCAAAGGTCGAGCAAGCGCTGATTGTGGCTGACGATCTGCCCGGCCCGGTTCACGACGCAGATGCCGTCGTTGGTCGACTCCAGGGTCGCCTGCAGCAAAGACAGGGAATTCTCCAGCGTGCGCTCGGTCAGCCGATGCTCGGCGATCTCCAGGCGCAGTTTGGCGTTCACTTCCTCGGCGTCGGCGTTCGCCCGAGTGAGCACGTCGATCAAGGTGCGGTTCTGATGCCGCAATTCGAGCGTCGTGCGCAAGCTGGTGTGGACGCGCCGCGCGATTCCGGACATGCCGAGCATGTAGACGATGGTCAGCAGCCCGAGCGTCGTCTGGGTGTCGTCCGTCCCGGCGAGGAAATGTGCGGCGAGGGGGGTGAGTGCGAGAGCGCCGAAGACGTAGAACGCTGCCGGCACGGCGGCCTGAGTCGGTGCTGCCGCGGCGACCATGCCGGCAAGGGTGAAGATGACCACGAACTGCGTGCCCAGTCCGGTTTCGGGCGTCATGAACAGCGCCGCGGCCCCCCATGTCATTCCCGAGGCCGCGACACCCGCGATAAAGGCGTTGCGCCACCAGACGATTCTCTCGGCAGAAGGGTTGGCGCGCCGGTAGGCTGCGATCAACTGCAGCCGTGCAGCGGTGATCACGATGATGATCGTGAGCCAGGCCACCACCCACACCGGCTGAGCGACCGACCCCAAGGTCGCGGCCAGCGCGGGTGCGACGATGAGGGCGGCCAGTTGGGAGACGACCGCGTTGCGATAGAGCAGTCCGACTTCTTCGGCGTGAATTTCGGCCGCGGCCGGCCGCATGGACGGAAGGGCATCGTTCTCGCTCGCTGAAGCGTCGGCGGAAAGGGAGGACATGGCACGACTCCGGATGCGGGCTGCGCGGATCTGCGCCGCGAACCTACCAAATAATGATCAGATGATCCTAAGGGGCGGCCGCGTCATGGAACCATGCGAGAAGGCTGGGGAATGCGGGCCAATTCCGCCTTCCGTGCCTCGGCGGCGCAAGGAGGGCAACGCGGGAGCGAGGTCTTGGGTGCACTATCCAGGCTAAGCGATGCTGGCGTTGCATGCCTATCCGGATCACACTGCGTTTATCCGGGAAGTTCGCCGGTGAGCGGCGAATAACAACGCGTTGGGAGGCCGAAATGAGCAGGCGAAGAAATCAGGCGAGCGGGATGGGTGCGGCGATCGCCGCGGTTGGATTGTTGAGCGGGTGCCTGCAGACGGCCCCTGTCGTCGTGACGCCGCAGGATCAGACGGCTCGTCGCGTCTACACCTGCCCGAACAGCAAGACGCTGGACGTCACGCGAATACAGGGCAATGCGTCGGCTCTCGTCACGGTCGACGGGCGGCAGATCCAGCTGCCTCGGGACACGGCGACCACGTCCGCCGAGCGTTACACGAACCGGCTGCAGACCCTGACGCTGTTCGGCAACGGCGCAACCTTCGAATCGCTCGGCAAGCCTGCCTATGGACCGTGCACTTTGGGGGCCGGTCAAGCTGGGGTCGGGGAAGAGACCCCGCAAGAGGCCATCGACAGGCGGCGCGCGCGCGACTGAACCGCGCGCTGATCGACGGTGCAGAAGGCGGCGCCGATCCGCCCCGAGCCAGAGAACACCCGATCGAGCCATCGAGCTCGTCGGGTGCGCGCTAGCGTCGTAAGTCAGGCATGCGCTGAACTCGCGACTGACCGGTTCAGGGCCGTCCTCGGGTGGCCGTATTCAAGGTCGACCATGAATAAGGCACTTCCTCGGTCGGACCGAACGGGATCTTGATTTCGGTGCCGGGCGTGTACTCGCGACGATGCTGCTCGCGCAGTCGCAAGCGTTGGGCTTCCCGCGCGTGCACCAGATCGAAGGGATCTTCGCAACCAAGCGCGCGAGCGGCCTGCAGCGGCCAGTTGGGGTTGTCCATCAGTTCGCGCGCCAGAGCGATCAGGTCCGCCTGGCCTTCCTGCAGTATGGCTTCGGCATGGCGCGGTTCGGAGATCAGTCCGACCGCCATCGTCGTCATGCCGGCCTTCTGCTTGACTTCGCGGGCGTACCCGACCTGATAACCGGGCACCCGTGGGATCGCCGGCATCGGGCCGTCGCCGCTGATGCCGCCCGAGGAGCAGTCGATCACATCGACCCCGCGCTCCTTGAGCGCTCGCGCGAGTGCAACCGTGTCGTCGATGCCCCATTCACCGCCGGGACCTTCGACGGCGGAAGTACGGAAGAAGAGCGGCTTGTCGTTCGGCAGCACCTCGCGCACCGCTTCGGCGATTTCGAGGGCGAGGCGCATGCGGTTCTCGAGGCTGCCGCCGTATTGGTCGGTGCGCTTGTTCGACACCGGCGAGAGGAACTGGTGGATCAGGTAGCCGTGCGCGCCGTGGATCTCGATGATGTCGTAGCCGGCATCGATGGAGCGCTGCGTCGCCTCGCGCCAGGCGGCCAGATGCTCCTTGATGTCGTTCGTGTCCATGGCGCGGGGCACGTTGCCGCCAGGTGTGGCGGGCAGGGCGCTGGGCGCCAGTCCCTGCCAGGGTTTCAGTCCGGACTGTGCGTCCTCCTCGGTCAGTGCGGCGCGGTCTTTCAAGGGGCCGTGGGCCGAGGCGCGCCGGCCGCAGTGACCGAGTTGGATCGCCGGCACGGAGCCGAGCGAGCGGATGAAATCGTTGATTCGCGCGTAGTCAGCAATGTGGCTGTCTTTGTAGAGGCCGGCGCAGTGATGGGTCTTGCGGCCGCGCGCCTCGACGGCGGTCTCTTCGCCGAAAACGATGCCGGTGCCGCTCATGGCGAAACGACCGAAGTTCACCAGCTGCCATTCGCCCGGTGCGCCGTCGTCGGACACGTATTGGCACATCGGCGAGCACACGATGCGATTGCGTGCGATGACGGAGCGCAGCTTGATGGGCGTGAAGAGCAAGGGGGTCGGGCGAGGTGTGTCGTTCATCTTGATCGAATCTCCGAGGAGGGGCGTGTTGGCGCCTAGTGTAATCGAACGCCGCGGGTGCGGACGCGGCGCACGGATGTCCGGCGTCCACCAGTTGGCCTGTCTTGGCGGCGGCGCTGCAGCTTCGTCGCTAGAATAGAACGTGTAGGGTGAGGCGCGCGCTCGCGCGCCCGGAGGAACTACCAGAGGCCGATCGCCATGCATACCTGTTCGAAAGCGCTGCTCGTCGTCACATCGTTCGCCGGCGGCTTGCAGTTTCCCGCGCCCGCCGCGGCTCAGACCTATCCTCACAAACCGATCCGTCTCATTCTGCCGTTTCCGCCGGGCGGGCCGGTCGACGGCATGGCCCGCTTGATGGCCCCGAAGTTGAGTGCCGGCTTCGGACAGACGATGGTGCTCGACAATCGCTCCGGGGCGAGCGGCATGATCGCGATCGAAACCGGCGCGCGTGCCAATCCGGACGGCTACACCATGATGATGGTGTCGAGCAGCTACGGTGCCAGCGCGGCCACCCACGTCCTGTCCTATGATCCGGTCAACGACGTGACGCCCGTCGTCTTGCTCGGTCGAGCGCCGCAACTGATGGCGCTTCATCCTGCGGCGGGCATTGCCACGGTGAAGGAACTCATCGGCTATGCCAGAGCGCATCCGGGCAAGCTCAATTACGGTTCCTCGGGGACAGGTGGCAGCGTGCATCTGGCCACCGAGTTCTTCAGCCAGTCGGCGGGCATCAGGATGACGCACGTCCCCTACAAGGGCCAGGGACCGGCGCTGAACGATCTCCTCGGTGGCCAGATACAGCTCTTCAGCGGCAGCCCGATGGTGATCTACCCGCACGTGAAGTCGAATCGCCTGCGCGGTATCGGAATCACCGGCGCGACGCGTTCGAAGGCCATGCCGGAGATTCCCGCCATTGCCGAGACCGTGGCCGGTTTCGAGACCTACAGCTGGCAGGCCGTGGTCGGGCCCAAGGGATTGCCCAAGGACATCACGGCGCGCTGGAACCAGGCATTGAATCGTTTGCTCGACCTGCCCGAGATGAGGGAGCGCATGGCCGGCGATTCGATGGAAGTCGCCGGTGGGTCGCCCGAGCGTTTCCTCGAGATCCTGCGCAGCGACGTGGCGAAGTGGCGCAAGGTCGTCAAGGCTGCGAACATCAAGCTCGGAGGATGATCGGTCGCCGTGGACGAAGGCGCCGCGGCTGCTGGCCGAGTGTCGGGCAACGATATAATCCTCGCCCATTCGGCCACGCGTGCAGACCGTGGCGACGTGCCGGCCGCTGCGCCCAGGAGACCCAGCCCATGCTCAATCGATGTGTCGTTGCGATTCTAATGATCGGCCTCATGTCCGCCCTCGCCGGATGCAATACCATCGCCGGCGCCGGCAAGGATATCGAGCGTGGCGGGCAAGTGATCCGAGATACGGCCAAAGACGCACAACGTCGCTTCTAGCGGACCGGGTCCGCCGCGCCGGCACCCCGGCTGCAGCCATCATCGTGGCGCCCCCGCGGTCGTCGGTCGCAGATTGTCGAATTGCCTCCTGATTGCGGCCCAGTTCCGCGCGCGATGCCTCGCGGCGATCGGCGATGATCGATGTTTCGATCATCTTCAGGAAGCGCAATGAGGAATGCCGTGCTCACGCTGCTGCTACTGGCGGTGTTCGTCGCAGTCGGCGCTTATTCGAAGACCCGCGGCGTTGCCGACGGCGGCGCGCCACCGGGACCCGAGGCAGCGGCACCAGCCAGCGCTTGGGTCGGCGAGTTCGCCGATTACGATGCTGCCTACGTCAGCGCCGAACTGCGCGGCTGGACGGTCATCGTCAATCGCGGCTTGCTCGGCGCGCAACCGGATCTGACGCGTCAGGCGCTGGGGCTGCTCGATGCGAGGCTCGCCGAGATCGAGCGGACCGTGTACCGCCTGCCGCTGCGTCGTCTGCAGAAGGTGCCGATATGGATCGAGGGTGGCGTCCCGGGTCTGAGAGGCGTCATGTACCACTGGTCGGCCGATTGGCTGCGAGAGCGGGGTTACAACCCCGAGAAGGCCCGCAGCGTGGAGATCGTCGATCTGCGCGACTTCATCGCCTGGTCGCAGACCCAACCCTGGCTCGTCATGCATGAACTTGCGCACGCCTACCACGACCGGGCGTTGGGCGAACACAACGAAGCGATTCTCGCCGCCTACGAGAACGCGAAGCAATCCGGACTCTACACGCAGGTGAAGTACATCGACGGCAGCACGCGGCCGGCCTACGCGATGACCAATCGGATGGAATATTTCGCCGAACTCACCGAAGCCTATTTGGGGGTGAACGACTTCTTTCCCTTCAGGCGCGACGACCTGGCGCGTCACGACCCGCAAGGCTTTGCGCTGATGGAGCAGGTCTGGCGCTTTTGAAGCGGGCCGCGTCGATCCGGCGAGGCGATGGGCCGCGCCCGTGTGTCGTCAAAGTTTCAGTTCGATGGCGCGAATGACCTTGCCCAGACGATCGACGTCGGCGCGGATCCGGGCGGCGAACTGTTCGGGCGTGCCCGCGCCGGGTTCCGCACCCTGGCGCATCAACCATTCGCGGTTCTCGGGGCGCTCGATGATCCGAACGACGTCGCCGTTGATGCGCGTGACGATCTCGCGCGGCAGCCCCGGAGGGCCGTAGATGCCGAGGAACGACGCCGTGCCGAATCCGGGCAGCGCTGCCTCGGCGATCGTCGGCACGTCGGGCAAGGCGGTCATGCGCTTCGGACCGCTGGTGGCCAGCGCGCGCAGGCGGCCGGTCTTGACGACCGGCACCGTGCCGAGCGGACTGCTGAAGATGATCGGCACCTGACCGGCCATCACATCGGCCAGCGCGGCGCCCGCGCCCTTGTAGGGCACATGGATCATCTTGATGCCCGCGGTCATGTTGAACATCTCCATGGCGAGATGTCCCGCGGAGCCTGCGCCCGCCGACGCGTAGAGCATGTCGCCCGGCCGGGCCTTGGCCAGCTTGATCAGGGCTGCCACATTGGTCGCGGGGAACGACGGATGCACGGTGAGCAGGAAGTACTGCTCCATCGCCAGTACGATGGGCGTGAAGTCGCGCTCAGGATCCATGCGCCGGTGGGAGAGGCTTGCGGCCAGTTGTCCCGAGCCGCCGACCAGCAGCGTGTAGCCGTCTGCGGGGGAGCGCGCGACGTACTCTCCACCGATGAGCCCGCCCGCCCCGGGACGATTCTCCACCACGACCTGCTGTCCCAGGGTGTCGGTCAGGTTGCGCGCAATGAAGCGGGCGAAGGTATCCGCGCCTCCGCCCGGAGCGAGGCCGACGACGATGCGCACCGGTTTGGCGGGGTAAGGCGCGGGTTGGGCAAACACGGTCGGGGCCGCACCCAGCAGCGCGAGCCATGGCCAGCCTGGTCGGCAATGCATGACGTTTCTCCTCCTGCGCGGATGCCTGGCGAAAGCGTCAGGCCGCGCGATGGTCGTGGTTTAGGCCGCGTCGGTGCGCGACGCGCATCTCGTGCTGCATGCGCCGCAACTCTGCCGGCACCGCATTGTGAACGGCGCGCAGATCGAATGCCAGCCCGCGATGCCTGGCGTCAGTGCCTGGGGACGCCATCGAGAGGGGAGGCCGTCCGGTGGGGACGGCGTTGATTCGAATCAACTGCGCGGGTCGGGCACGAAACGAGGCGTGCCGGGAAAGGGAAGCGGCTCGGCGAAGCGCGGCGCGCTCGGGATGATGCCTCGTGCGAGCAGGTTCTCGTATCGATCGTAATGGATCGTGACGACCTCGCTCGGCATGCTGCTCGCGCGCCGGAATTGGGTGAACTCGATGGCGGAATGCTCGCGCTCTCCGTGACCGGTGCCGATTCTTTCGCGCTGCCGCAGCGCGGACAGGCCGCCTTCGCGAGCCGAGCCGAGTTCCGCCCTCGGGCTTGCCGGCGCTTCGGTTTCGTTCGCTCGCGCCTGCTCGGAGCGCTGCGCCGTGTCTTCCGCGGGCGCGGATGCCGGGCGTTCGTGCAGTCGCGGGCGGGGCTGAGGTTGGGGGCGAGGGGGCGTCCATTCCCTGAACACGGCGACGCCAATGACGCCGACATGTCTCGGTCGATCGGTTCGGGCCGCATAGCTGTCGGGCAGCGACGTGAAATAGAAGGCAGCGATCTCGTTCTCGTTCTTGCGCCAGCCGGCAATATCGTAGGACTGCAAGGGCGAGAGCACGTAACCCGATTGATCATGTGCGGCCGTCTCGCCGCTCACCACGTTGACACCGTCGACGGCGGCCACTGCCAGTACGCGTCCCCTGGCGCGATTGGTGATCCGGATCGAGTAGCGCTCGCCGGGCTGTCCGGCGACGTACAGCTTGCCGCCGTGCGCATGGACCGGCACGGGCTGACCGGTCGATCGGCTGATGACTTCGACATCGGCGAGCTTGACGGCGGCGGCAGGCAGGGCGAATAGCGTCAGTGAAATGAGCAAGGCGCGCAGGGCGGTCTTCATCGGGTGCTCCGTGAGTGATGGGAGCGATAGAAACGCATGGGGATTCCAAAGGGGTTAACGGCGTTCGCGCGATTGCGCATCGAGGCGGGCGTCAGCATTTCGCAGCGTCGTCTATAAAAGCGATCGAGTTGCATTTAAAACATCGAATCGATATATTTCGGGGCGATTTCAGAAACGAGGCACGCAATGGTACGAGTCTTGGGCATGCTGGCACTTGCGTTCGTTTGGCCGTACGCCGCGGATGTCCGCGCCCATGGGATCTGGTTCGCCGAGCGCTCCGGTGCGCTGGCGATGATCTACGGGCATGGCGCCGAGGATCTGGACATGATCAAGCGCTACGACAAAGTCAGGATCTTGTCGGGTTTCGATGCGGCGCAGGCGCCGGTGGCCGTTCAGAAGATCAAGACCGATCGCCTGCTCATCGTCGACACGCAGCACTCGCCCGCGGTCGTGGCCGGGGTGCTCGACAACGGCTACTGGAGCAAGGGGGCGGACGGCAAGTGGATCAACAAGGGGCGCGACGAGGTGCCTGGGGCGACGGAGAGCGGCCGCTACATCAAGTATGCGATTCACCTTCGCAGTTCCCCGGCGAAGCCGCTTCAGCCTCTGAAGGATCATGTGCTGCAGATTCTCCCTGCCCGGGCCAAATTGCCCGAGCATATGAACGAGGCCATGACGCTGCGCGTGCTATTCAACGGGGCGCCGGCGGTCGGCGCGAAAGTGACGCGCGATTACGTGAACGAGCCGGATGGCAAGCCGCTGATTGTCGGCAAGGACGGCATGGTCACGCTTAAGGTGCGCAACCAGGGCTTGAACGTCATTACCGCGGCCTACGACGGTCCTGCGGCCGATCCGGCCAAGGCACAGAAAACCGGGCTGTTCGCGTCGCTGTCGTTCGTCATCAAGCACGCGCCGGACTGATCTTCGCGGGCCCGCGCGGGCCCCTCTCCAGGGAAGGAATCCAAGCCATGAACCGCCTCCAGCGCGGACAGTTCTGCGCGGCCGTCGCCCTCGCGCTCGGCCCCGTTTCGCAGCCTCTCGCCGCGCAGGCCTTGCCTGCCGAAGCGGCAACTGTGTTGCCTTCCGTCGAGGTCGTGGGTCGCCAGCAGTCCGGCACCTATCACGCCGAGGAAGCGAGCGGCACGAAGACCGAATTGCCGTTGCGCGAACTGCCTCAGGCCGTGCGCGTGATGTCGCGCCAGACGCTCGACGATCTTGGGGCGGCGCGCGTCGACGACGCGCTCGATTACGTCGGCGGCGTGTCGCGCCAGAATCATTTCGGCGGGTTGTGGGACAACATCGCGATTCGCGGTCTGGCCGGCGACATCAACAACGGCATGTCTCTGCTGCGCAACGGGTTCTCGGGCAATCGCGGGTTCAACGCGCCGCGCGATACGGCCAACGTGGAGCGGATCGAATTTCTCAAGGGGCCGGCGGCGGCGCTCTACGGCAGCACCGAACCGGGCGGGACGCTGAACATCGTGACCAAGCGGCCGCTGTGGCAGTCCGCGCATTCGATCGAGGGCTATGTCGGCAGCTTCGGGCTGATGCGCGGCGCGCTCGACTCGACCGGGCCGATCGGCAAGGACGTGGCCTATCGGCTGAACATTGCTGCCGAGTCGCGCGACGGCTTCCGCGATTTCGTCGACAGCGATCGTCTCCTGTTCGCGCCGGCCCTGACTTGGCGGCTGTCAGCGTCGACCCGTCTCGACTACTCGGGGGAATGGCTGCGTCATCGCACGCCGCTCGACCGGGGCGTGGTCGCCCGGGGTACCGAGCTGGGCGCGGTCCCTCGCGAACGCTTTCTGGGCGAGCCCGCCGACGGCAAGGTGACGGTCGAGAATCAGTCGCACCAGTGGGTGCTCGAGCACGACCTGAGCGAGCGCTGGACCGGACGCTTCGCGCTGTCCTACAAGACGGGCAAGGTGAAGGGGTTCTCGACCGAGGCGCAAGCGGCGCTGGAAGCCGATCAGCGCACGCTGCGACGCCAGCGGCGCTTCCGCGACTACGACTCCGACGATTTGGCCATCCAGGGCGAACTGATCGGTCGAATCAAGACAGGCGGACTGGAGCACGAGCTTACGCTCGGCGGCGAGGCCTATCGGTTCGACATGGATCAGCGCATGCTGCGGGTCAATCCTTCGTTCGCTTCGCCCTATGCGATCGATGTGCTGCAGCCTGTATACGGACAGGCGCAGCCGCAGCCGCTGCCGAATACGGATACGCACGAGGAGCAACGAAACGTCGCGTTCTACGTGCAGGATGTGGTCAAACTCGGCGCCCAGTGGCGCTTGCTTGCCGGGATCCGGCACGATCGCTATCAGCAGGATCTGCTCAACCGTCGTACCGGCCTGAGCACCGCACAGGAGCCGAATGCTACGTCTCCCCGGATCGGCTTGAGCTATCTGCCGACGGCGCAATGGACGCTGTTCGCGAATGCAGGCAAGTCGTTCCGGCCCAATTCGGGGACGAACGCCGGCGGGCGCGCGTTCGATCCCGAGGAAGGCGATGCGATCGAGTCGGGGTTGAAATGGGAGCGTGCGGACAAGTCCATGGGCGGCACGCTCGCGCTCTTCCATATCCGCAAGGAAAACGTCCTCACCGCCGACCCCGCGAATGCCGGCTTTTCGATCGCGGCGGGCGAAGTCGTGAGCAAGGGCATCGACGCCGATTTCAGCGGACAGCTGAGCCGAGCCTGGCGGCTCAATGCGAGCTTCACCTACAACGAGGCTTATGTGGAGCGCGACAACACCTTGGAAGTCGGCGGGCGTCTGCTCAACGTGCCGCGCGTCAATGCCAGCATCCTGCTGCTCTACGAAGGAGTCGTTGGAGACGCTCGCTTCGGGTTGGGCGGCGGGCTCACCCATAGCGGCAAGCGCCTGGGCGAGGCACGCACCCAGGCGCAGGCTGCGGCCGGCGCGCAGGCGTTCGATCTGCCGGCATACACGCTGGCGAAGATCGTCGCCTACTGGCGAGCGAGCAGCCGACTGCGCTTCTCGCTCGACATCGACAACGTGTTCGACAAGACGTACTACACCAACTCTTTCCAGCGCACGTGGGTGGCGCCCGGCTTGCCGCGCGCGATCACCTTGGGCATGCAGGCGAAGTTCTAGCACCCGGGGAGGCGCTTGCCGGTCGTGTGGCGCCGCAGGGCTTGCAGCGCCACACACGATGCCCTGGGCTGTACCGACGCTACGGACGCGCCGGTTCTAGGCCGCGCATGTCGGGCTACTCTGCGACCAGCGCTCGCGCCAACTCGCGGGCATCCTTGAGGTCGTCGAGATTCTCGACCATGCCGATCAGGCGCTCCATCTTCGGTTCCGGCAACACGCGGCGCATGCAGTCGCGAACCTTCACCAGGTGCGCATCGCGGTTGATCGGATTGCGCGACGAACCGCGGTAGGCATCGCATCGCTCCACTATCACGCGCCCATCCTTGAGTTTCGCCGTGGCCTGCACCCAGGTCTCCGTGGTGGTGGTCGGAATGTCGGGATTGGGCTTGAGGCGGATCTTCTTCAGGGTCGCTTCCACGGCAGGCGAGAAGCGCACAGCATCCGAGAATGAATCGATGCCCACCTGGTCTTGCGTGAGCGCGACCGCAGCGACGTACTCGTAGCTGAACTTGCCGTCCAGGCCGGTGGCGGGTGCGGGCCGCGAGAGACCGGGGCGCCGCGACGAGCACTCGAGCTCCAGCCACTCGACGTCGTCGGCGCTGATCTTGTTCTTCTCGCGCAACAGCACGACCGATTCGGTGGCCCATTGCATGTTGATCTGCGCCGGGTAGCGCTTGATGTTGAAGCCGTGCTGCGCGAGGTTCCACTGCTCGCCCAGACCCCCGAGCATGTCTTCCCAGATGAAGGCGTCTCCATACAGCGTTTCGACATAACCGCGGACCGTTTCGAAGATCGAATCGTTGGCGGTGAATCCGTCGGCGGCGAGCAAGGCGGCCTCCACGCCCATGCGCCCGGAGTTGCCCGGATGCGTGCACTTGGTCATGGTGCCGTTGTTGGCGAATAGCGCGCCGGTGCGAGAGGCGCCGATGCCGAGCGCGACCCGGGTCTTCTGCTCGTCCAGGCCCAGCAGCTTGGCGCAGCCGGCCGCACAGGCGGGCGGGCCGTAGATGCCGGGCGGGTGAAAGGGGCGCGAATCCGCCTTGCGCGCCGCCATGGCGATGCGCTGCTGGATCTCCCAGCCGATTGCGAACGCGGTGACGACATCGCGGCCGGCCGAGCTGTTGACTTCGGCCAGCGCGAGGATGCCGGGCAGCAGCGTGGAGGTGCCGTGCGTGGAGGGTATGCCTTGCGGCTCGTAATCGAGCACATGCATGGCTGCGCCGTTGGCGAAAGCGGCCAGCAGGGGGTTAGTGCGGAACTTCGCGCCTACCACCGTGCATTCGGGGCGGCCGCCCAGACGATCGACGTAGCGCCGGATGTAGTCGACCTCGTGCTGAGTGGAGCCTGCAAGCACGTTGGCCACGCCGTCGAGGATGATGGTCCGGGTGGCGGCGAGAACGGGCTGGGGAATGTCCTCGTAGCGTGTGTTCACGATGAACCGCGCGATTTTCTCGGTGGCGTTCACTGATGACCTCGTCTGGTGGATTGGAAGCGCAATGGTATCAGTCCTGCCGCGGGTCGCAGGCTCGAGACCGGCGATCGCTCGCGCTGCGCGCCCGATCCGAATCGGACGCTTCGCCTTTCGAATGCTTCAGGCGGGTCGGGCGGTGTCGGTCGCGGGTTTCACCGCGGGCGGCGCATACCATTGCGCCTGCGGCACGGTCTTGGGCTGATTCGGATCCGAGTAGTAATGCGGCGACATGATCTGCACGCCGTGCTGGTTGAACACGTCCTGGATGGCGGCATGGAGATCGCTCGCGACTCGGGCGCGCTTGGCGGGCTGGGCGGAATCGACTTGAACCACCAAGCGGTACACCACGTAGAAATCGTCCAGCGATACCTGCACGACGTAGGGCGCCGGATCGGTCTTGATCTCGGGGATCTGCTTGGCGGCATCGAGCAGCATGGCGTGGATCTGCCGCCACGGGACGTCGTAGCCTATGCTCACCGAGGCGTCGAGCACGAAGCCCGGACCCTGGGCGATGCGCGAGAAATTGTGAATGACACTGGCAAGCACCAGCGCGTTCGGCAGGGCGATCTCTTCCCCCAGCCCGGTGCGAAGCCGGGTCACGAACAGGCCGAGCTCGGTCACCGTCCCCTCGCAACCGTGTACCCGCACGTACTCGCCGACGGAGACCGCTCGCGTATAGACGAGTATCACCCCGCTGGCGATCTGACCGACCAGGCCCGACGCGCCGATCGAGGCCATCAGGCCGAGGATGACGGTCAATCCTTTGAACGCTTCGGTGTGGGAGCCCGGCAGATAGGGATAGGCCATGGCGACGGCGAACAGCCAGATCGACGCGTTGGTGATGCGGCGCGTGGCCGGTGCAGTGTGGGCATCCAGCAGCCCCAGCCGCACCGGGCTGGATTCGACATGCTGGAAGAGCTGGGTCGACACCTGCGTCACGATCCAGGCCATGAGGAAGATGATGACGGAGATGAACATGCCGGGCAGGGCCGCCCCCGCAGCGCCGAGCATGCCCGCCATGAGGTCGCCCAGCGAGTGGGTCAGATCCTCGCTCACGGGGCGGGTCGCCACGAACTGCGCGAGGCTGAACGTCAGAAACAGGAAGATGACGAAAAGACTGAGCAGCCAGGCGAGAATCACGCAGCTGCGCGAGGCCACCACGGGAAGGTAGGCTGCAAGCTTTTCACCGAAGTGGGCCGCGCGTTCCCCGCCCAGTCGCTTCGTCAGGTGGGAGGTCATCCAGCTCCGCAGAGTTCTAGACGCGCGCACGATCCCGTACAAAGCGGCGAACAAGGCCGCCAAGGCCAGCACGACTTTCGTGACGGCGCGCAACGCAGCGCGCGGGTCGCGCTTCTCCTGCGCTTCGGCCCAGGTCTTCTGCAGCATGCGCGAGGCAGCATTGGCCAGATCGTCGGCCGTCTCGCCTAGCGCTTCTCGGGCGTCGCCCCGCACGACGGTGAACATGGCCTTGCCGTCGAGTTGCACCAGGATGCCCTGATCGGTCGTCTTGACGGAAGTCCAGCCCTCGCCACCGCCGGCGATGGCTTGGGTGACGCGTCGTCGAGCCGCTGCCGCCCGCTCGTCGGCGGAGAATTCGCCCAGGGATGCGCGAAACACGTGGAGGGTGCGGTTGCCGACGACGAGGGGTGCTTCCGCGGCCGTCGCCGTCTCGGCCGCCACGGTTGCAGCGGA
>LNFM01001505.1_pt1 | contig 67351 bp, 64 predicted proteins | sample 596031 | NCBI WGS metagenome assembly LNFM01 (sample SAMN04254537, study PRJNA301005) | activated carbon metagenome | isolation source: dual media filters at the Ann Arbor, Michigan drinking water treatment plant | place: USA: Ann Arbor
AGACCAGCGCCGTGACGCAGATCGACACCGGGATCGCCGTCAGCGCAATCACCGTGGGCCGCAGCGTGCCGAGGAAGAAGAACAGGATCACCGCCACGAAGATCGACGCGCCGATCAGCTTGCCCTGCAGCGTGGTGATCGAGGCCTCGATGAAACTGGCCTGCCGGAAGGTCACGCGCGGCGCTTCCATGCCGGCCGGCAGCGAGGCCTTCAGACCCACCAGGGCTTCCTCGATCGCCTTCGTCAGTGCGATGGTGTCGGCTGTCGGCTGCTTCTGGATGCCCAGGATCACGGCCGGCTTGCCCGCGAAGCCTGCATCGCCACGCCGGGGTGCCGCGGCGAAGCTCACCTCGGCGATCTGGCGCATCAGGATGGGCTGGCCATTGCGGGCCGTCAGGGCCAGATTGTTCAGGTCGTCCAGGCGCGACGTGCGGCCCAGGTTGCGAATGAGGTACTCGCGGCCGTTGAGCTCCAGGAAGCCGCCCGAGGTGTTGGACGAGTAGCCTTTCAGCGCCCCTTCCAGCTGCTCGTGCGTGATGCCCAGTTCGGCCATGCGCGTGGTGTTGGGCTGCACCTGGAACTGGCGCACCTCGCCGCCGATCGGGATGACCTGAGCCACCCCCGGCACCGTCAGCAGCCGGGGGCGCAGCACCCAGTCGGCATACTCGCGCACGGCCATCGGGCTGATCTTCTGCGGGTCGACGGGAATCGCGATCTGCATGATCTCGCCCATGATCGAGCTGATCGGCCCCATGTGCGGCGCGATGCCTTCGGGCACGCTGTCCTCCATGCCTGCAAGCCGCTCCGAGACGAGCTGGCGTGCGCGGAAGATGTCGGTGGCCCAGTCGAAGGTGACGTAGAGGAAGGACAGTCCGGCCGATGACGTGGAGCGCACGCTCTCCACGCCCGGCAGGCCGTTCATCGCCGTTTCCAGCGGGAAGGTGATGAGCTGCTCCACCTCCTCGGCGGCCATGCCGCCGGCCTCGGTCATGATGGTGACGGTGGGCTTGTTCAGGTCGGGGAACACATCCACCGGCGTGCGCGTCAGCGTGAAGGCGCCGTAGCCCATCAGCAAGACGCTGGCGATGATCACCAACAGCCGGTTCGCCAGGCTGTTGTCGAGTAGCCACTTGAACATGTCAGCGCACCTGGTTGATCAAGGTGGCACCTTGCGTGGCGACCCGGTCGCCGGGCTGCAGGCCCGAGGTCACCGCCACATCGACGCCGTCCAGCGGCTCGGTGGTCACGGTGCGGGGCTCGAAGCGTTCCGGCGCCGTCTTGACCCAGACGACCGTCTGGTTGGCCGGGTTCTTCATCAGCGAGGCCGCGGGCACCGGGATGCCCTTGACCTTGTCCTTGATCTGCACGAACACGCGCACCGGCTGGCCGACGGCCAGTTGCTCGAGCACGGCCCCCTGGGCGCGGAAGGACAGCGGCAGTGCCTGCTCGCGCAGGCTGCGCGCTGCGCCGACGAAGGTGAGCGGCACCCGCTGGCCACCCAGGGCCAGCGTCGCGCCGCCGATGTTCGATGCGATGGCGGCGTCGAAGGCCAGGGCCTCGATGCGCAGGCGCGAAGGGTCGATGATCTCGAAGATCAGTTCGCGCGCATCCACCACCTGGCCGGCCACCCCATGGGCCGAGGCGATCACGCCCGACACCGGCGCCAGCAGCGCCTCGCGGTTGGACAGGCCACCGCCCACGGCGGCGATGCGCGCGGCCAGGCTGGCCGCCTCGCTCTCGACGGCCTCGATCTCCTTGCGCGGCACGGTGTCGGCCAGCTCTTGCAGTCGCGCGACGCGTTTGTCGGCCAGGGCCTTGGCGGCGCGCAATTCGGCCAGTTGTGCGGCCTGGTTGGAACGATCGATAGCCGCCGCCGACGGCATGACATAGGCCAGAACCTCGCCTTTTCGCACCTTTTGCCCGGGGTTGGGCAGGCCCCGCGGCCCGGCCTCGATGCGACCCGGGTTCAGCGCCTGCACCTTGCCGCCGGCGTTGGGGTCCATCTGCACCTTGGCCGAGAGTTCCAGCGTGCGCGGCAACTCGGCGGCCTCGGTGACGAGGGTGCGCACGCCCAGTTGGCGCTGCGCCGGCTTGGGCAGGAAGACGCTGCCGTCGGGCTGGCGCTGCGGCCCGTTGGCGCTGGGTGCGGCCGGGCCGTCGCCGTGGTCATGCCCCGGGCCGGCGTGGGCTGGGGCCCAGCCCGTCAGCGCGATCACCAGCGCCAGGCCCGATGCGATCAGGGTGCGCTTCATGCCGCACCTCCGGCGCGAACGCTGCGCGTACCCAGCAGACGGCGCCCGCCCCAGGCGAGCAGCCACAGCGCGGCGATGCCACCCGCTGCCCAGCCTGCGTACTCGGTCCACGAATGCGTGTGGGCGGCCGCGTCGGCATGCGCAGCCTCGGGGATGTCGAGTTCACCCGCCAGCAGATCGACTTCGTTGCCGGCGGTCACGGTGGCCGTGATCGGCAGCACGCCGGGCTCGGGCGCTTCGGCCAGCATCACCTCGTACGCGTCGTCACCCTGTTTTGTGGCCGTGACCTTGGCGCTGCCGACCTCCAGCTCGATCTTCGCGTCGCGAACCGGGCTGTTGTCGGCAAAGCGGTCGAGGTAGAGCGTGATCTTCGTGCCGCTGAGCACGCCAACGAGCTCGAAGATCTCGGATACGGCAGCGAACCGGGGCAGCGCTTCGCCGACGGTGACGGGTGCTTCGTCGCCGTGGTCATGGCCAGGGCCTGCCCAGGCGGGCGCGGCGGTGAGAACAGCAACAACAGCCGCGACAAGCAGCGCGGCCAGGGTACGAATGATGTTCATGGAGGCATTCCTGAAGAAAGGGGAGCGCGGCGTCATGGGGTCGTCATCCGGGCATGAGGCCCAGGGCCTGCCGCAAGGCGGAGATCGCGGCGGCCAGTTCGATGCGGGCCCGTGCGGCCTGGCGTTCGGCCTCGGCGGCCTCGGCTTCGATGCGCAGGCGCGTCGGCAGGTCGGTCTCGCCCAGCCGGAAGGACTTGTCGAAGAAACCGCGTGACTCACGAGCCAGCAGGGCTCGGCGCTCGGCTGCCGCGAGCTGGGCGCGAGACGAATCGACGCGCACATGTGCGGCCTCGCGCTCCGCACTCAGCCGGTCGCGCTCCAGGGCCAGCTGGGCCTGCGCTTCGACTGCTTCGGCACGCGCGCTGGCCGTGCGTGCGTCGTGCCGCGGGCTGCCGCCGAAGGGGATGCGCACGCCCACCGTGAGGGTCTGCTGGGGGGCTTCGCCAAAGGCGCCACGGTCGCGCGTGGTCGCCAGCGTCAGCTCCGGATGGGCGCGTGACTGGGTTGCGGCCAGCGCAGCGGTCCGTTCAGCGACGGTCGAACGGTCTTTCAGCTCCTGCAGTGCGGCATGGGCCGTGATCTCGCCCGAAGCCGCAGCCGGGGCTGGTTCCGCTGCGGTGTCGGCAGCCGCTGCGGCCGTCGGCGCGCGGCCTGCCAGCGCCCGCAACTGCTGCTGGGCAGCGACCAACCCAGCCTCCGCCTGAGCAAGGCCTGACTCGGCGGTGGCCACGGCCCCGTCGGCCTGGTGCTGGTCGGCGCGCGCCAGGTCGCCCGCCTTCGTGCGCCTGGCCACGTCGGCGGCGATGCGGCGGGTGTTCTCAAGTTGGTCGCGGGCGCTGTCGACCTCGATGCGGGCGCGTTGCCACTGCCACCAGGCTTCGCGCACCGTGGCCGCCACGCGCAGCTGCGCCGCGGTGGCACGGCTTTCTGCGGCCGCGCCTTCGGCGTCGGCCAGCGCTGCGCTGCGGCCGCGCTCGCCGGGCAGCCACAGGGGCACGGCAAGGCCGACCTCCAGCTCACGGGCGCCTGCATTGCGGTTCAGCCGGTCGGTCTTGTTCGACACCTCCAGCGCCACGGGCTCGGGGGTCCAGGACCGAGCGGCCTGTTGCTGCGCGCGTGCTGCCTCACGCCGGGCTGGCAGGGCCATGGCCTGCGGCTGCCGAGCCCACGCGGCATCGAAGACCTGCCTGAGGTTCAACACGGCCGCAGGCGACTCGGGCGTTGCGGTTGCCGGCGCTGTCTGCGCGCGCACAGCCCATGGGCAGGCGAGCCCTGCTGCTGCCAGCGTGGCGCCCAGCAAGCGCGTCTTGAATTTGGTTCTTCGGTCCATCCGATGCTCCGGCGTTGAGACAACTCACGGGAGATCGGCAAGCGGCGACAACGAGGTCGCGTCGTGCCCAGCGGTGCCGCAGGCCTGCGGCAGGCGCTCAGGCGCGAACGGGCTTCAGGAAAGGAAGGGGCCCGCCTCGCCGATCAGGCGAGGCGCAGCCACTGAGGCCGCTCAGGCCGGGCTGGCGCATGGGCACTGCCCGGCTCTTCGAGCAAGGTGCCGGGTGCCGCGGTCGAGAGCGGCCCGGGCAGCTTTGCTGGCATGGTCGACATCAGGCTCGCCTGGCCGTGGCAGTGGCCGCAGTCCAGGTCCATGGCGACAGAAGCCGGACCGGCCTGGCCGTCCGCGTCGGACACCGGCACGGCATCGGGACTGGCATCGGCGTGGTGTTGAAGTTGGTGCCGGTGTTGGTGTTGGTGGTGACCAAAGTGTCCGTCACCCTGGCTTGCATGATCGCAATACGCCGCCACCGCCGCCCAGCTGAACTGGAGCGGAAGCAGAGCAAGCAAGGCGAGAACAAACAAGCGACGCATGATCGGGAGTCTAGCGGCTACGGGGTTGGCGCCGACGTCGTGGGCGATACCGTCCTGCCGGACCCGCCGCGGCGTCGCTGCCAGCAAGGGGCGCATGGCGTCGGACGTGACATGTTCCCTTGGTGCTGCTGGGGTCCTGGTTCCAGTGCGAAGCCGCCGGCCGCTGCGGCCAGTTCCGAACGACAGCCATCGGCAGCCGCTCACATCCAGCCCCGGACACTGGAAGTCTGCAGGCAGTCAAGCCGCCGCCAACAGAATCCTCACCCTCGTCCCCTGCCCCAAGGTGCTGTCCACATCCACCGTCCCCCCATGCAGCTCGACGATCCGCTTGACGATGGCCAGCCCCAGGCCCTTGCCTTCGTCGCTGGTGGCCGGCGCCACGCTCTGGCGCACCTGGTAGAGGCGGTCGAACAGGTGCGGCAGTTCGCTGGCGGCGATGCCGGCGCCGCTGTCGGTCACGGCCACCTGCACCCGGTCGCCGTGGCGGCCCGCGTCCAGCACCACTTGCCCGCCAGCAGGGGTGAATTTCAGCGCGTTGTCCAGCAAGTTGGCCACCGCACGTTCGAACAGTTCGACGTCGACCGCGGCCACCGGCACGGCATCGCCCTGCTGCTCGAAGTGCAAGGCCACGCCCTGCTGCTGCGCCCGCTCGGCAAAGCGCAGGCCGATGTCGTCCAGCACCTCGGCCAGGTTCAGCCGCATGGGCTTGAGCTTGAATTCGGGCTCGTCCAGCAGGGCCAGGTCGCCCAGTGAACGCACCATGCCGGCGGCGTTGCGGGTGTTGCGCAGCGCCACCTGTACCAGGTGGCGGTCGTCGCTGCGCCGGGCGTCGCCGGCCCAGCGTTGGTCCAGCGTTTCCAGGCAGGCCACGGTGGCGGTGAGCGGGCTGCGCAGGTCGTGCGACAGGTTCGACACGCTCTCACGGCGGAAGTGGTCCATGCGCTCCAGCGCGTTCCATTGGGTGCGCAGCGTCGCCAGCATCGTGCGGAAGCCCTGGCGCAGGCGGCTGAATTCGTCGTTGCCGGTGACTGCCACGGCCAGGACCGGGGAAGACGACGGCGCGGCCGCCACGGCAGCGCTGAAGCCGTCGCGCGAAGCGGCGGCAACTTCATCGCTGAGCACGCGCAGTGGCCGTGTCACCGTGCCGATGATCCAAGCCGCCAGCAGCGAGCCCAGCGCGATCAGCGCCGCCACCGCGGCAAGGGCCGGGCCGGCCAGGCTGCTGCGGAACAAGGCCTGGCGCGCCCCGGGCAAGCCCTGCTTGCGGCACACCAGGTACAGGTAGCCGGCCACCCCGTCGTCGGCACGGATCTGCGGCCGCTGCAACGCGCGTGCCGCGATCACGGTGTTCGCTTCCATGCGTTCCGGGTCGTCGCCCATCACGTAGGGCGCGAGCTTGCGCGCCTGCACGTCCACCGCGGCGGCGGCCGACTGCTGCACCGGCCCCAGGGCCACCTTGAAGCCCGGCGGCAGCACCGCCTGGCCAGTGTGCGCCAGCACGGTGCCGTCGGCGGCCAGCAGGTAGAGCTGGCTGTCAGGTTCGAACAGCAGCAGGCTGGCCAGGAACTGCGTGAAGTTCTCGGGATTGCGGGCGTGCAGGTCGATCAGGTCGTCGTACTTCGCGACGACACGGCTCAGGAAAGCGTCGGCGCGCTGGTAGGAGCTTTCGTGCTCGAAGCGCTGGAAGGCCAAGGCCAGCGTCACCAGCACGCCGGCGGCCGTGAGCAGGCCCGTCAACAGCACCGCCAGCGCCAGACGCGCACGAACCGTCATGCCGGGGCATCCCGCATCTTGTAGCCGGCGCCGCGCACGGTCAGGATGAACTGCGGCTGCATCGGGTCGCGTTCGAGCTTGGCACGCAGCCGGTTGATGTGGGTGGTGACGGTGTGCTCGTAGCCTTCGTGGGTGTAGCCCCAGACGGCGTCGAGCAGCTGGGCGCGCGAAAACACGCGCCCTGGCTGGCTGGCAAAGTGCAGCAGCAGGTCGAATTCGAGCGCGGTGAATTCGAGCGCAGCATCGCGCACGCGCACTTCGCGGCGGCTGGGCAGGATCTCGAGCTCGCCATTGCGCACCGTCTGCGCCGGCGAGGCCGGTGCCAGCGCGGCTGCGCGCAGCAGTTCGGAGCGGCGCAGCAGCGCCTTCACCCGGGCCAGCAGCTCGGCCATGGAAAACGGCTTGGTCAGGTAGTCGTCGGCGCCCAGTTCCAGGCCCAGCACACGGTCGAGTTCGGTGCTCTTGGCGGTGAGCATCAGGATGGGTGTGGCGCGGCCGCGCGCACGCAGCGCCTTGCACACTTCCAGGCCGTCCAGACCGGGCATCATCAGGTCCAGCAGCAGCAGGTCGGACGCCTGCTCCAGCTGGCTGGCCAGGGCGGCGGGGCCGTCGGCCACGGCCTGCACCCGATAGCCGGCCTGCTGCAGGTTCAGCACGATCAGGTCGCGGATGTCGGCCTGGTCTTCGGCAACGAGGATGTGGCTGGGCATGGTGGGTGTCGCGCGGCGGCGGTCGCCTCTTACATCGGCGCTGTTGTCGCCGATGTGATCTGGCTGTGATCTTCGGTGATTTGCACGCGATGGGCGGCGGCGACAGTGTAGTCATCGCCTCCCCACCCCACCGCCCCACCATGCAAAGCATCGCCCCCCTGTACGCCGCCGCCGCAGCCGCCCCGGCCGCAGCTGCCTTCCAGCCCACCGGCTGGACCGACCTGGCGCCGCACCGTGGCTACCTGGTGGCCTATGCCCGCCGCCGCCTGCAGGACCCGGCACTGGCCGAAGACCTGGTGCACGACGTCTTCGAAGCGGTGGTCACGGGCCGCGCCAGCTTTGGCGGCCGCAGTGCGCTGCGCAGCTGGCTGGTGGGCATCCTGAAGCACAAGATCGTCGACCTGGTGCGCCAGCGCAGCGGCCACGACAGCCTGGACGCCGGCCAGGACTTTGATGCCGACGGCGACAACGGCCCGGAGCACGCGGCACTCGAATGCCTGCAGCCGCGCCCCGACGAGGTGGCAGAACAGCGCCAGCGCCTGGCACAGACGATGCGCCGCATTGCCGCGCTGCCGCCCACACTGAAGCGCGTGGTCGAAATGCGCCTGCTGCACGACCAGAGCAGCGCCGAAGTGTGCAACGCCCTGCAGATCAGCGAACAGAACCTGTTCGTGCGCCTGCACCGCGCGCGCAAGGCGCTGGCCTGCTGATACGGCGGTTCAGCGACGGATCTCGCAGGTCTTGACGCGGTTCGGGTAGGGGTCGCCGCCGAAATGGCTGCTGTCGCAACTCACGCTGCCAAAGGCGTCGCGGTAGTAGTAGCGGCCTGAAGTGCCGTAGCGCACCTGGGTGCGGCCGTTGAATTCGCAGCGCTCACCTTCGCGGGCGCAACGGCTCCAGCTGGTGGCGCTGCTGCCCGAACCGCCACTGCCGCCCCAACCGGAAGCCTGCACTTCGCAGTGCTTCACCTTGCCGTAGGCCGGGTCGCCGAAGACGTTGGTGCTGCAGTTGACTTCGCCGCTGACGGTGCGCGTGGCAAAACGCTGCCCGTCGCCGAAGCGCACCTGCACGCGGCCGTTGACGCGGCAGTTCTGGCCTTCGGCTGCGCAATAGCGCCACTTGCTGTCGCCGCCGCCCCAGGATCCCCCTGAACCGCCAAAGCCACCACCGCTTCCGCCGCCCGCCAGCGCGGCTTCACGACGCACTTCGCAATGCTTGGTGACGCCGTAGACCGGGTCGCCGAAGTCGGTGACGTCGCAACGGACGCTGCCCGAGGCACGGCGTGTGGTGAAGCGCTCACCGTGGCCGAAGCGCACCTCGGACGAACCGCGGAAGCGGCAGGTTTCGCCTTCGGGGGCGCAGAACACCCAGTCGCTGTCGCTGCTGCCGCCGCTGCCACCACTGCCGCCACTGCCGCCACTGCCGCCGCCATAGCCCGCGATCTCGCAGCGCTTGGGCGTGTTGGGTGCCGGGTCGCCGAAAGCCGCGTTGCTGCAGAGCACGTCGCCGCGCACCGACCGGGTGGCCCAGTTGCCAGGCACGCCGTAGCGCACCACGCCGCGTTCGGCCACGCGGCAGACCTCGCCTTCACCGGCGCAGTCGCGCCAGCCGCGTTCGGAGGCCTGGGCGGCGGGGGCTGACCAGAGCAGCAGCACCGGAAGGCACAGCAGCAGCTTGCGCCACGCCTGCCGGATGGTCTTGATCAACGCGCGCATCGGTTGTCTCCTTGCTGATGGCAGGCTCATCATCGTAGCGGCAACATCCAGGGGTGCCAACAGTGCGGTCCGGTCGGGTGTGCAGCTGCGAGGCCGGGGGCGGGCCCTGCACCCACCCGGCGTTGATTCAGCGCGTGGCACAGACCAGCTGCCCGGACGCATGACGCCAAGAAACCGCCGCGTGCTCCAAGCCGTGCTGTACGAGGTGGGAGCCATCGCGTTCGTCAGCCCCGTGCTCGGGTTCGTCTTCGAAAAACCGGCCAGCGCCATCCTGCCGCTGGCCGTGGTGCTTTCCGGCATCGCGTTATGCTGGAACTACGTCTTCAACGCGCTTTTTGAACGCTGGGAATCCAGACAGGTCATCAAGGGGCGCAGCCTTGCTCGACGCCTGGTCCATGGAACAGGGTTCGAAGCAGGTCTCACACTCATTCTGGTGCCGGTCATGGCCCTGTGGCTCGAAACAACGCTCTTGACGGCGTTCCTCGCCAACGCGGGGCTGCTGGCTTTCTTCTTCGTCTACGCCATCGGGTTCACCTGGGCCTTCGACCGAGTCTTCGGCCTGCCGCAGTCCGCCACGGGCACGCGGTGAACGCCAGCGACCTGCCTGAGGTGCTGGCTGGCCCGCTGCTGCGGCGCCTGGAGTCACGCCGCATCGTGTTGTGGCTGGCCACGGCGCGCAGGTTGCGCGTGCGCGTCGAATTGAATCTGCACGATGGCCGGGTGTTGTCGCCGCGCCTGGTGCAACGCGAACTGAAGGCCGGCGCGCAACTGCACTTTCTGCTGCTGCAGATGGAACTGGACGAGGATCTGCCGGTGGGGCGCTGGACGGGCTACCGTGTGTGGCTGGCCGATCCTGAAGCCGCTGCGCCCACCTGGGCCGACGCCACCGAGCCGATCCTGTGCTACGCCGGACGCGAGACGCCGGGCTTCGTGTTCGAGCCGCGGGTCGCCGCGCTGCTGCACGGCTCTTGCCGCAAACCGCACCACCGTGGCGGCGACGGGCTGGCCCGCGCCGACAGCCACCTCCAGCAGTGCCTGACCTCACCGGCCGAGCACGCCTGGCCGTCGGCGCTGGTGCTCAGCGGCGACCAGGTCTATTGCGACGACGTCGCCGGGCCCATGCTGCGCGCCATCCACGGCCTGATTGCGCGCCTGGGCCTGCCCGACGAGGCGCTTCCCGGTGTCGAGGCCGAGGGCATCGGATGCGCATCCGAGCTCTATCGCGACCCGCGCTGCTACTACCGTCGGCTGTCCATCCTGCCACGCACCCCTGGCGGCGCGGCACTCGCCGACTTGGTGTTCGGCGGTGTGCGCAAGCCCATCTTCACCACCGACAACGCGCTCAACCACCTGGTCACGCTGGGCGAAGTGCTGGCGATGTATCTGCTGGCCTGGTCGCCCGTGGCGTGGCGTGGCCTGGATCTGTCGCCACCCGACGGCCTCGACACACGCCAGGCCGCGCGCTATGCCCAGGAGTCGGCGGCCATCGCCGAGTTCGTCGCCGGCCTGGCCGCGGTGCGGCGCGTGATGGCTCACCTGCCGGTGGCCATGCTGTTCGACGACCACGACATCACCGACGACTGGAACCTGAGCCGGGAGTGGGAAGACGCCGCCTACGGCCACGCGTTCTCGCGCCGCGTGATCGGCAACGCCCTCATCGGCTACCTGTTGCACCAGGGGTGGGGCAACCGGCCGGAGGCCTTCGACGACGAACTGATGGCCGGCGTACAGGCCACGCTGCAGGCTCCGGGCGGGCCGGCGCACGACGCGCTGATCGAGCGGCTGCTGAACTTCCGCCAGTGGCACTACACCTGGCCGACGTCGCCGCCACTGATGGTCATCGACAGCCGCACACACCGCTGGCGCTCCGAAGTCTCGGCGCGCCGGTCCTCCGGCCTGATGGACTGGGAGGCGCTGACCGACCTGCAGCAGGCGCTGCGCGGCCACCCGGCCGTGCTGCTCGTCAGCTCGGCGCCCATCTTCGGCGTCAAGCTGATCGAGACGCTGCAGCGCATGGCCACCTTCGTGGGCCGGCCGCTGATCGTGGACGCCGAGAACTGGATGTCGCACCCTGGCGCGGCCAGCGCCATCCTCAACATCTTCCGCCACCCGCAGACGCCGCGGACCTTCGTCGTGCTGTCCGGCGACGTGCACTACTCCTTCGTCTACGACGTGGTGCTGCGCTCGCGCACGCGGCTGCAGCAGCCGGGGCCGGGGCCGCACATCTGGCAGATCTGCAGCAGCGGGTTTCGTAACCGGTTCCCGGCGCGGCTGCTGGCGGTGCTGGACCACCTGAACCGCTGGCTCTATTCACCGCGCTCGCCCCTCAACCGGTTCACGCGGCGGCGCCAGATGCAGGTCACGCCCCGCAAACCCATCGGCACACCCCACGGCCGCCGACTGCTCGACGGCAACGGCGTCGGGCTGGTCGAGCTGGACGCCGAAGGCCGGCCGACGCGGATACTGCAGTTGCTGGCCGCCGGCGGCGAGGTCGAATTCGTGCCGCGAAAAGCCGAGGCCAGGGAGGACTGAGGTCTGCCTGAGTGACGGCTGCACCGTGATTGCCGCGCGTCGGAACGGGCCTCACCCGGCCAGGCAAAGGGACGTCGCCCGCACGCGATCACAGGGGACGTGCACGCATGGATTGGCGCCGGCCGCATCGGCGCGATGTGGGTGATGGCACTCCTGGCAGTCCCGGCTGGACGGGATCGCGCGGGCATCACGCCATGGCGATGCGAATCAGGTTGGTCGTGCCTGGCGTGCCGAAAGGCATGCCGGCAACCACGACGATCCATTGCCCTGCTTCGGCAAAACGATCGCGACGAGCCACTTCACTGGCTCGCGCGGTCATCTGGTCGACACCGTCCACATCAGCCGTGTGCACGGAGTGCACACCCCAAACGAGGGCCAGCCGACGTGCCGTGGCAAGCCGGGGTGTCAGGCTCAGGATCGGTGACTCCGGGCGCTCTCGCGCAGCCCGCAGGCTGGTATGGCCTGAACTGGTGTAGCAGACGATGGCCGCGGCGTGGAGCAGCGTCACCGCCCGGCGCATGGCGCAGCACACGGCTTCTGCCACGTCGCCACTCGGCCGCGCCAAGCTGTGCGAGGCATCGATCAACTGGCGATAGGCCGGGTCGGCCTCGACCTGTTCGATGATGCGGCTCATCATGTCCACCGCCAGGACGGGGTGCTTGCCCGAAGCGGACTCGGCCGAGAGCATCACGGCATCGGCACCGTCGTAAATGGCGGTGGCCACGTCGGAGGCCTCGGCGCGCGTGGGTACCGGGCTGTCGATCATCGACTCGAGCATCTGTGTGGCCACGATGACCGGCTTGCCCAAGGCACGGCAGGTGCGCACGATGCGCTTCTGGATCGAAGGCACGCGCTCGGCCGGCAGTTCGACACCGAGATCGCCGCGCGCCACCATCACCGCATCGGTCACCGCCACGATCTCGTCCAGGCGTTCGACGGCCGCAGGCTTCTCCAGCTTGACGACGATGGCCGCACGCTCGCCGATCAAGGCCCGTGCTTCGGTCACGTCTTCCGGCCGCTGCACGAAGGATAGCGCGATCCAGTCGGCGCCCAGTTCGAGTGCCAGCGCGAGATCCCGCCGGTCCTTGTCGGTCAATGCGGTGATCGGCAGCACGACGCCGGGCACGTTGACGCCCTTGCGTTCGGACAGCTTGCCGCCCACCATCACGCGCGTTTCGGCAAAGTCGGGGCTGCAGCGCTCGACCACCAGACGCAACTTGCCATCGTCCAGCAGCAACTCCGCGCCGGGCACCAGTGCTGCGAAGATTTCCGGGTGCGGCAGACAGACACGCTCGGCCGTGCCCGGCGCCTGGTCCAGGTCCAGGCGAAAGGCCTGCCCCTCTGCCAGCATCACCGGCCCATCGGCGAAGGTGCCCACACGGAGTTTGGGACCCTGCAGGTCGGCCAGGATGCCGATCGGGCGGCCGGTCTCCTGTTCCAGGGTCCGCAATGTCTTGAACCGCTCGCTGTGATCAGCGTGGCTGCCGTGGCTGAAATTGAGCCGGAAGACATCGACACCGGCCATGAAGAGCTGGCGGACGACGGCCGGGTCCGAGCTGGCCGGACCCAGGGTGGCGACGATCTTGGCGTTGCGTGTTCTGCGCATGGTCTGTTACGTGATTGGCGCGTCGCTGAAGATCGCGCGGGAGTCATTGACGTGGGTCAGCATCGGGCCGGTGATGACCGAGTCACCCAGCGGCTCGAACAAACAGTGGCCGTCGTTGCCGAGCAGACGGTTTTCGTCCGAAAGAAACCTGGCTAGAAGCGGTGCCTGACACCCACGCCGTAGCTGTTGCCCGTGGAAAGCCCGCTGAGCTTGTCGCTCATGTAGACGCCGTACACGTCAGTGCGCTTGGACAGGAATTGGTCGTAGCCGACACTGATGGTCGTGCGCTTGGCACCCGTCTTGGGATCGATCTGACCCCACTGCAGCAGCGCCTTTCCAAGCTGCGTGACCGGGATCGCGGCACTCAACTCCGTGATCTTGTAGGTGTTGCGGGTCGTGTCGTTGTCGACCTGGCCATACTGCGCGAACACCTTGGCGACCTTGAAGTCGTAGGCGCCGCCCAGTTGCCACGTCGTGGTGTCAGCAAGGGTCGCGCCCTTCTCGGCCTTCTGCCAGGCCGCCGACAGGCTCAGCGGACCGCCGAAGTACAGGCCGCTGACACCGGTGTTGCGTCCACCATTGCCTTCGCCGGCCGCAACATGGGCCGTGAACGTGGCGCCGCCGAACTTCGGCGACGTGTATCGCAGCGAATCGCCCCAGGCAGAGTCACCCGTGGTCGTGCCACTGGTGAAGTAGTGGCGAATGCTGGGTGAGAAACCGAAAGAATCACCAAAGGCATTGAAGAGCAGCGTGTTGACGAAGAGCGACGTCGTGATGCGCCCCCAATGGACCGCGCCGAAACTGCCATTCAGGCCGACATAGGCGTTTCGCGCCCAGAACGCATCGCCGTCGAATCGCCCAGCCGCGCCCGTATCGGCACGCAAGAAGTGCTCGATGGCGAACACTGCGGACAGGCCGCCGCCCAGGTCCTCGGATCCCTTGAAGCCGAGGTGGCTGGTGCTCATCTTTCCGCTTTCGACCGCCTTGATCGAGGCGCCACCCGGCGCCTGGAACTGGCCGGCCGACACGTCGAGCAGGCCATGCACAGAGACGCTGCTCTGTGCATTCGCGCCCAGGGCGATGGCGCAAGAACCGGCTGCCAGAACTTGTCGAAGTCTGTTTGAAGTCATGAGTGTTGCTTGAAGCTCACCGTTGGATGTTTGAAGTCATTGGCCACAAGCCTGCCGTGCGGATCAGCTCAGTGCGCGTCGGCTGCCTTCGCGGCTGCAACAGCGTCACGTGTGTCGCCGCTGGCACCATTGAAGAAAAGGTTGAGAGCCACAGCCGACAGCGATGCCAGCAGGATGCCGGACTCGATCAGCGGGTGGATGCTGTGCGACATCCACTGCAGGTACTTCGGCGCGATCAATGGAATCATGCCCATGCCGATGGACACCGCCACGATGAACAGGTTGTTGCGGTTGCCCTTGTAGTCCACCGATGCCAGGATGCGGATGCCGGTGGCCGCGACCATGCCGAACATCACCAAGCCCGCGCCGCCCAGCACGAACGTGGGCAGCGACTCGACCAAGGCCGCCATCTTCGGCAACAGCCCCAGAAGAACCAGGATCACACCGGCCGCCACGCAGACGTAGCGGCTCTTCACTCCGGTGACGCCGATCAGGCCCACGTTCTGCGAGAAGCTCGTGTAGGGGAAGGTGTTGAAGATGCCTCCAATGAAGGTGCCCAGGCCATCGACCCGCAGGCCGGCCGAGAGCTGCTTCTGGTCGATCTTCTTGCCCGTGAGATCGGACAGCGCCAGGAACATGCCGGTCGATTCGATCATCACGACGATCATCACGAGCGGGATCGAACACCGGTGTGGCAATCTCGAAGGGCAGCACGAAGTCCAGCCACGGCGCCTTGCCCACCTTGTCGAAGTTCATGTAGCCCAGGGCCGTGGCGATGACCGCTGCAATGACGATGCCGAGCAACACCGAGATGTTGGCGATGAAGCCGCGGGCGAACTTGGCAATGACCAGGATCGACACCAGCGACACCGCGGCGATGGCGATGTGCGGCAGCTGCGCATACTTCGGGTTCGGCACGGTGCCGACCAGCGCCAGGCCCTGAGGCACGGCAGGAATGGCCGCCGGCGCACTGGCTGCAGCGCCAGGCGCCACAGCAGCGCCGGCCATGCTCTTCACAGTGGCCAGCCACTGCGCGTGCTCGGGGCTGACGATCTGGGGTGCCGTCGGACCGACCGGCACACCGAAGATCCAGTTGATGCCAACGCGCATCAGGCTGATTCCGATGACTGCGATGATCGTCCCGGTGACCACCGGCGGAAAGTACCGCAGCATTCGACTCATCACCGGCGCCAGCAGAATGGATATCAGCCCGGCGCCGATGATCGCGCCGAAGATCAGGCCGGCGCCTTCCACGCCGGGAACCGCGTTGGCCATCGACACCATCGGCGCCACCGCCGCGAAGGTGACGCCCATCATGACCGGCAGCTGGATGCCGAACCACCGGCTCATGCCGAACGACTGAATCAAGGTCACGATGCCACAACAGAACAGGTCTGCCTGAATCAGCATCGTGACCTGCTCAGGACTGAGCTTGAGCGCTCGACCGATGATGAGTGGCACCGCCACGGCGCCGGCATACATGACCAGCACGTGTTGCAAGCCCAGGGTCGTCAGGCGTCCTGTGGGCAGTCTTTCGTCCACGGGGTGGACAGTTGTTGTCGTCATCGGTGTCTCCTCACTGAATGTGTGGCTTGGGGCAAAGGGCACCGATGGGGCTCGGCGCTGGGGACTCAGTTTTTCGGGGCGCCAGACTCGAACCAGCGCTTGATGAGCGCACGTTCGTCGTCGGTGATCTGGGTGGCGTTGTTCATCGGCATGAGCTTGAGAACCACCACCTGCTGGTAGACCGCCTGGGCATGCCTGGAGAGCTCTTCCGCTGTGTCCAGGCGAACGTTCTTGCTCTGCAGCGCTGCACCGTGGCAGGCCACGCAACGCTGTGCCATCACCGCCTGCACATCTGCAAACTTGGCCGGTGCAAGGGGTGCGCCAGCCGGCACCGCCGGCTGCGGGGCGGGGCGGATGGCCCAGAGCGTGCCGAGCAGCAGCGCAGTGCCGATGACGGCGTAGTGCCAAGGCACGGGCTTGCCGTGAGCCAAGGCCTTGTGGCGCAGCGCAAAGGACAAGCGGATCAATGCACCAGCCGTCATGATGGCCACCAGAACCAACCAGTTGTGTTCGGCGGTATAGGTGAACCCGTAGTGGTTACTCATCATGGAGAACAACACGGGCAACGTGAAGAAGGTGTTGTGCACGCTGCGCTGCTTGCCGCGCTGGCCATGCACGGGATCCACCGGTTTGCCGGCCTTGATGGCTGCCACCACGGTGCGCTGGCCGGGAATGATCCAGAAGAACACGTTGCCACTCATCGTGGTGGCGACCATGGCGCCCACCAGCAGAAAGGCGGCCCGGCCCGCGAACAGTTCGCACGAGGCCCAGGAGGCGATCACGATCAACACGAACACGCAGCCCCCCACGATGAGGTCGCCGTGCTTGCCCCGACCCAGGGTGCGGCAGATCAGGTCGTAGAGAACCCAGAAGGCCACCAGGAACCCCAGCGCCGTCGTGATGGCAGCCGCTGGAGACCAGTCGAACACGCTCTTGTCGATCAGGAAGGTGCTGGCGTTGAAGAGGTACAGCACCGTGAACAGGGCAAAGCCCGTCAGCCAGGTGGAGTAGCTCTCCCACATCGACCAGTGCAGCTGGTCAGGCACATAGCCGGGCGAAACCGGGTACTTCTGGTGGTGATAGAAGCCGCCGCCATGCACGCCCCACTGCTCGCCGCCGACGCCCTTGTCGGCGTCTTTCGGGTCCTTCGGCGGCGTCAGGCTGTTGTCCAGCGAGACGAAGTAGAAGGAAGCGCCGATCCAGGCGATGCCGGTGATGATGTGCGCCCAGCGCAGCAGCATGTTCACCGTGTCGAGCAGGTATGCGTCCACAGAAGCCTCCAACGGGTCGGGAAGGCCAACCGAATCCGGCTGGTCTTCCTCTCACCACAGCGGGCTCTGTGAGAAGCATCCGTCGCAAACCCGCTGTGCCTGTGAAGGCTTTGGTGGGGCTCCGCGGCGACGAGGACACAGTGTATGCAGTTTTGTATTCAGACCGCAGTTGGTGCAAACCCGCGATCGCGCTCGATTCGCTGGCCCGGCGTCACGAACCCCGGTAGGTGGAATACGCCCACGGGGACACCAGCAGGGGCACGTGGTACCGGCCGCCGGCATCGGAGATGCCGAAGTCGAGCAACACGTCGTCGATGAAGGCGGGCACTGGCAGCTTCACACCCAGGCCCAGGAAGTAGGGGGCTACCGAGAACACGAGGCGGTAGCGGCCTACCGCCATGCTTTGCGCATCGAGCAAGGCACCGCCTTCGTTCCTGCCATCGGCGTTCAGCACGAAGGACTTGAGCGTGACGAATTGAGCGCCGTCCAGGCGCTGCAAAGCGACACGCATGCCGGCAGCGGGGCAGCCGTTCATGGTGTCGAGAACATGGGTGCTGAGGTGTCCCACAGGCTTCCTTTGATGGTGAGGGGGCAGCGGCTTGCCTCGTCGCATCGCTCGAACGACTGGACAAACCGAAGGAATTCACTTGATTTCCAGCCGCAAGTGTATACACTACAGCGTACAGCTTCAACCTGAATCAAGCTCAAACCGTGGCCAGACCTCGCACACCGCTCAAGGTTGTTTCGGCGACAACGCCCAACCGCGCTCCGCCAGCGGGTGCCACCGAGCGCATCGTCGAGTCGATCACCACCGCCATCGTCGAGCGCCGCCTGATGCCCGGCACCAAACTCTCCGAGCAAAAGCTTGCCGACATCTTCGAGGTGTCCCGCACGCTGGTCCGCCAAGCCTTGAATCAGCTCAGTCGCGATCGCCTGGTCACGCTGGAGCCGGCGCGAGGCGCATTCGTTGCGATGCCCAGCGTCGACGAGGCCCGCCAGGTGTTCGAGGTACGCGCCATGCTCGAGAGCGCGCTGGTGCGCCAACTCTGCGCCCGCATCACCGACCGCCAGATTGCCGAGCTGCGCAACCACCTTCGCGATGAGGCGGCTGCGGTCACACGCACCGATGTGGCCGGCCGCACCCGGCTGCTGGCCGACTTCCATGCAGTGCTGGCCCGGATGCTGGGCAACGAGGTGCTGGCGCAGTTGCTGGTGGATCTGCTCAGCCGCTCGTCGCTGATTGCGCTGATGTACCAGTCCTCCCACTCTGCAGAGCATTCGCTCGAAGAGCATGTCCAGATCGTGGACGCACTCGAAAAACGCGACCCGCGCCTGGCGGCCAAGCTGATGGAACATCACATTTCGGCGGTCGAGAAGAACCTTCGTCTCGACCCGCACACCGTCGATCTTTCCGCTGCACTGCGGCCCCAGGGTTGATTCAGGATGGCTGACGCCTCTGCCATGAATCCGCGTTCCTCACGTCACCCGCGTGACCCGAGCTATCCCCGTGACCTCAGCGGCTACGGCCGCAACCCGCCCTTCGCCCAATGGCCCGGCAAGGCCCGCGTGGCCGTGCAGTTCGTGCTGAACTACGAAGAAGGCGGTGAGAACGCCGTTGTCCATGGCGATGCCGGCAGTGAGCAGTTCCTGTCGGAGATGTTCAATCCGCCAGCCTTCCCTGACCGCCATCTCAGCATGGAGGGGATCTACGAGTACGGGTCGCGTGTCGGCGTCTGGCGCTTGCTGCGTGAGTTCGAGCGTCGCCAACTGCCCTTGACGGTGTTTGGCGTGGGCATGGCACTGGAGCGTTGCCCCGACGTGACCGCCGCCTTCAAGGAACTGGGCCACGAGATCGCCTGCCACGGCTGGCGCTGGATCAACTACCAGAACGTCGACGAGGCCACCGAACGCGAGCACATGGCACTGGCCATGCAGCGCATTCAGGCGCTGACCGGTGAGCGGCCACGGGGCTGGTACACCGGGCGAGACAGCCCGAGGACCCGCCGCCTGGTCGCCGATTTCGGCGGCTTCGACTACGACAGCGACTACTACGGCGACGACCTGCCCTTCTGGCTGCAGGTGCGCAAGAGTGACGGCGCGCTGGCGCCGCATCTCGTGCTGCCCTACACGCTGGACGCCAACGACATGCGCTTCGCGCTGCCGCAGGGCTATTCCCATGGCGACGAGTTCTTCCACTACCTGCGCGATGCGTTCGACGTGCACTACGCGGAAGGTGATGACAGCCCTTCGATGATGAGCATCGGCATGCATTGCCGCATCCTCGGCCGGCCCGGCCGCATGCGGGCCCTGCAGCGCTTTCTCGACCATGTGCAGGCCCACGACCGGGTGTGGGTGACGCGGCGCATCGACATCGCAAGGCATTGGAAGGCCCGGTTCCCCTTCGATGCCGACACCGCCTTTGTCTGGGAGTGAATTCGTGACCCTCACGCTTGAGCAGATCAATAACGCCAGCGTGGTGCAGTGCGTGGCCTTGCTGGACGGCATCTACGAACACTCACCCTGGATCGCCGAGCGCGCGGTCTCGTTGCGCCCCTTTGCCAGCCTGGTGCACCTGAAGCTGGCGCTGGCCCAGGCGGTGCGCGAAGCCGGCCGTGAACTGCAGCTGGGCCTGATCCGCGCCCACCCTGAACTGGCGGGCAAGGCCATGGTCAGCAAGACGCTGACCGCCGAATCCACGAACGAGCAGAGCAAGGCCGGCCTGACCGACTGCACGCCCGCCGAGTTCGCGAAGATTCAGCAGCTCAATGCCGACTACAACGCCAAGTTCGGCTTCCCGTTCATTCTGGCCGTGCGTGGTCCGCGCGGGCTGGGTCTGCCCAAGGCCGAGATCATTGCAACGTTTGAGCGGCGCCTGGATAACCATCCGGACTTCGAGCTGGCGGAGTGCCTGCGCAACATCCACCGCATCGCTGAGATCCGCCTCAACGACAAGTTCGGCCACACGCCTGAGCTCGGCAACCAGGTCTGGGATTGGGCCGAGCAACTGGCGGCCCACAGCGACCCTGGTTATGCCGAGCGGGGTGAGCTGACCGTCACTTACCTGACCGATGCGCACCGGGCCTGCGCCCAGCGCCTGGCGCACTGGATGAAGGCAGACTGCGGGTTCGACGAGGTCGAGATCGACGTGGTGGGCAATGTGGTCGGGCTCTACCATGGCACCGACCGCGGCGTGGACCGCAAAGCCAAGCGCCTGTTGACCGGCAGCCACTACGACACCGTGCGCAACGGCGGCAAGTACGACGGGCGGCTGGGCATCCTGGTGCCGATGGTCTGCGTGCGCGAACTGCACGCCCAGGGCCGCCGCCTGCCTTTCGGTTTCGAGGTGGTGGCCTTCGCTGAAGAAGAAGGCCAGCGCTACAAGGCCACCTTCCTGGGTTCTGGCGCGCTGACCGGCCACTTCAACATGGGCTGGCTCGATCAGAAGGACGCCGAAGGCATCTCGATGCGAGACGCGATGGTGCACGCCGGCCTGTGCATCGAAGACATTCCGAAGCTGACGCGCGATGCGTCGAAGTACCTGGGATTCGTCGAAGTGCACATCGAGCAGGGCCCGGTGCTCAACGAGATCGACATGCCGCTGGGCATCGTCACCTCGATCAACGGCAGCGTGCGCTATGTCGGCGAGGTCGTTGGCATGGCCAGCCATGCGGGCACCACGCCGATGGACCGGCGCCGCGACGCGGCCGCTGCGGTGGCCGAGTTGGTGCTGTTTGTCGAGAAGCGGGCCGCCGCCGTGCCGCATCTGGTGGGCACCGTGGGGATGCTGGAAGTGCCCAGTGGTTCGATCAACGTGGTGCCGGGCCGCTGCAGGTTCAGCCTGGACATCCGCGCCACCACCGACGCTGTGCGCGACGCCTGCGCCAGCGATGTGCGGGATGAGCTCAAGCGCATCTGCGACCGGCGCGGCCTGCATTTCAAGCTTGAAGAGACGGTGCGCGCCTCCGCCGCGCCCTCATCGGCGCCCTGGCAATCGCGGTGGGAACGTGCCGTCTCGGCACTCGGCCTGCCCCTTCACCGCATGCCCAGCGGCGCCGGACACGACGCGATGAAGCTGCATGAAATCATGCCGCAGGCGATGCTGTTCATGCGCGGCCTCAATGCCGGCATCAGCCACAACCCGCTGGAGTCGATCACCAACGACGACACCGAACTCTGCGTGCAGGCGTTTCGGAACCTGCTCGATCAACTTGCCACGGAACACTCATGATGAAGACCACCCAAGGCGCCGCCCTCGATGCCTGGATCGACGACCACTTCGACGAAGAGGTTCGCTTCCTGCAAGAGTTGGTGCGTGTGCCCACCGACACCCCGCCAGGCAACAACACGCCGCACGCCGAGCGCACGGCCGAACTGTTGAAGGCCTTCGGCTTTGACGCTGAGCGCCATGCCATCCCGGAAGCCGCAGTCAAGGCCGCGGGGCTGGAAACGATCACCAACCTCGTCGTGCGGCGCAAGTACGGCGCCGGGCGCACGGTCGGCATGAATGCCCATGGCGACGTGGTGCCGCCTGGCGAAGGCTGGTCGCACGACCCCTACGGTGGCGAAGTCGTGGACGGCAAGCTGTACGGGCGGGCTGCGGCGGTGAGCAAGTGCGACTTTGCGACCTTCACCTTCGCCACCCGCGCGCTCGAGTCGCTGAAGGCGCCGCTCAAGGGCGGCGTGGAGTTGTACTTCACCTATGACGAAGAGTTCGGCGGCGAGCTCGGCCCGGGGTGGCTGCTCAGCAAGGGCCTGATCAAGCCCGACCTGCTGATCGCCGCCGGCTTCAGCTACCAGGTGGTGACAGGCCACAACGGCTGCCTGCAGATGGAAGTCACCGTGCACGGCAAGATGGGCCATGCGGCGGTGCCCGACACCGGCGTCGACGCGCTGCAGGCGGCCACGAAGATCCTGAACGCGCTGTACCACCAGAACACGCTGTACAAGCAGGTCAGGAGCCAGGTCCAGGGCATCACGCATCCGTATCTGAACGTGGGCCTCATCGAAGGTGGCACCAACACCAACGTCGTCCCGGGCAAAGTCGTGCTCAAGCTGGATCGCCGCATGATTCCCGAGGAGATTCCCGCAGAAGTGGAAGCGAGCATCCGGCATGTCATTGCGCAAGCCGTCGCCGATTCGCCCGGAATCACCGTGGACGTGAAGCGGCTGCTTCTGGCCAACGCACTCAAGCCCTTGCCCGGCAACCAGCCGCTGGTGACGGCGTTGTGCGAGCACGCCACTGCAGTGTTCGGCGAGCGCATCGAGGCCTCCGGCACCCCGCTCTACACCGATGCCAGGCTGTTCTGCGAGCAGGGCATCCCAGCCGTGCTGTATGGCTGCGGCCCGCGGACGGTGATGGAGAGCAACGCCAAGCGCGCCGATGAGCACATCGACCTCGAAGACCTGCGGCGCGCCACCAAGGTGGTTGCCCGGGCATTGGCGGACCTGCTGGCCTGAATCAAGTCAGACGGCTTGTGCGCCCGGCCGGCGCACCTGCATGCCATGGCCATGTCGCCAGCCGTTGCGCGCGCGCTGGATGTTGAACTTCCGCTTCCATTTGGCGAGTTCAAGCTTGCCAATGGTCAGCTGCCGTGCCACGGCATCGGCCAGGTGGTCGGCTGCGCTGCCATGGCATGCCGCAACATGGTCGACGGCGAAGTCGAGCGCAGCGAGGGAACTTGGCCGCCTGCAGCGCCGGGCCGACATTGGCTCAGCCCGAGGCAAACCCCCTGTGCGCGACACAATCGTCGCCCGGGCTGCCAACGCGGCTGCTCACTTACTTGCTGCACACACCATGCCTGCGTACCTGGTCGGCACCATCACCGTCAGTCACCCGGAACTCTGGGCCGAGTATGTGCGGCGCGTCGGGCCCACCTTCGTGCCGCACGGCGGCGAGCTGCTGTTCCGCGGCGCGCATGCGCTGCAGCTGGCCGGCAGCACGCCACCGCCGCTGATCGTGGCCGCGCGCTTTCCAACGCTGGCGGCATTGCGCGCCTGGCACGACAGTGCCGACTACCAGGCGCTGGTGCCGCTGCGGGACCAGGCGGCGGACGTGGCGCTGGCCGCCTACGAAGGCTGACGCACGCAGCGGCTGGCGGCTGGTCGAAAGGCCGACAGGCCGGGCGCCAGAGTAGAAGCCAATCGAAGCTCAGGCCGTGGGCTGGCTTGCCGCCGCATGGGCCAGTTGCGCGTCGCGCGCCTCGCCGGCGGCCAGGCCATTCACGCCGGCCAGCATCGCGATGGTCATGATGGCGGCGCCGAAGAGCGCGAAGAGGCTGGAGGTCTGCTGGGTCTTCATGAGGGTGTCCGTCGCTGTTCGTGATTCGATGACTGCACTTTAGGCAGGCGATGTCTGCACCGCCAGCGCCATGCGACGAGGCGACGTGGCGCACCGGCGAACTGCGTGGAAACGCGACAGGCTGCGCCAGGGCCGAACGGGTTTGGGGCCACCTGCTGAAGTGCACGGCTGTTGCCCAGCCAGGCCGTGCAGAAGTGCACAGCCGCTGGGCGTTCCGAGAGCCGGCCTGAGGGGGTCGTGATGCGACAAGCGTCCTGGTGGAAGGTGCCGTGGGCCGCGCCGACGATGGCTGTTGCTCGCGCAAGTCCCACGTCCTGGTGGAAGTGCTGCAGAACGGTGCGCGATGAGCTGACGGGCCAGACGCACAGTGGCGCGTACGCGCCAGGATCCGGATCCATGCCTGGACCATCAACCCCGTTCATCTGCGCCGAAATCTGGCTGTCGTTCTCGGCGCTTGAGGCCCACGCCGCCGTCGAGGGCCGGCCATTGCTGACCCGGGACACCGCCCATTTCAAGACCTGCTTCCCAGCACACCCATCAGCCGCAGCACGGCTTGCACGATCTCCCGCTGCGACCAGTCCACCGTCAGGTTCTGGCGCAGACTCTCGACCAGTTCGTGCGCGATCTTCTTCAACGTCTCGTCGGGTACACCCTGCGCCACCGATGTGACCTCTACGGCGTGCCCTTGCGGATTTCGGCCTCGAGCGCTGGCGAGGCCATGTCGCTGAGGTCGCGGAACGCACGCGTGAGCTGGTCGATGAGCTGGCCGTTGGCCCCGTGCTCCTCGAAGCACGTCTTCCACTGCCGCACCTCGCCCCAGACACGGCGCATGATGCCCACTGCCATCGGACGCTCGGGCACGAAGGCGGCGTAGTGGCTCAGGGCGTTGTCCAGGGTGGCGAGCTTGCCCTGCTCCCCGACCCCCAGGTGCAGCCGGCGCTCGCTGGCCAAGACGGGCCTCGGCACCACGTCGTACAGCGGGCTGAGCATCCACCCACCCAGCCGCGGGTCGCGCACGAAGCCGTGGTTGCGCAGGTGGTCGTCGTCATTGGTGACGAAGATGTTGAGCACCATGCGCGCAAACAGCTCCTCGGCGTTGGCGCGCACCACGACGGGATAGACGTAGCGGCGGATGGCGCGGCCCAGGTCCGCGTAGGCTTTGTCGGGCGATTCCAGCTCGCTGCAAGCCACCAGCGTCAGACCGCTGACAAAGGGCAGCCGACCTTCCACCCGACCGTCGCCGGGCCGGGTGTCCTGCAAGGCGCCTTGCGGCAAGGGCTCGCCCGCGTGGACCCAGTAGCGGTCGAACCGTCGGATGAGCATGACCGGTCGACCGCCCAGGTCCAGGTAGCGCACCTCGGGGACGGTCAGGCCGCAGCGGCGGGCCAGTTCCAAAGTGCAGGTTTCGGCTCGCGCCACGTCGAAGGTGTCGCCCTTGGCCGGAAACTTGGCCAACCAGAGCGCGCCGTCGTCATCACGCACCGCCGCCTTGGGCCGTGCACCGCCAGCCGACGGACCGGCGCCCAAAAAATCCTCGAGGTTGGCCGGCACGGGGGCACCGTTCTCGACAGCCTCTGCCGCCTGCAGCACGTACTGCAGTGAGTGCATGTCACTGGCCGATGGCGAGTCGGGGCTCATGCGCGCCTCCCGCACGTCCAGAGCACCCACTCGGTCGCCCCCGGCATGCAGCAGGTACTGCGCCTCCAGCAGGCTGTTGGCTGGCGCCTTCAGGTGCGTCTCGATGACCCGGCGTCCCCAGGCGTCGGGGGCGGCGTCGCGAATGCCACCGAACTCCCCCAGTCCGTTGACCGGAAAGAGCATCTTGCCCTTGATGCCCTGCCGGTCTCCGAACGCCAAGCTCACCGGGTCCAGCTCGAAGGACTCTTTGCGCTCGAGGTAGCCGGTGCCGTAGGCGAACTCGCTGGCGAGCTCGCGGTTCTGCACGTTCGCGCCGTCGGTCTCCGTCAGTCCCAAGATGCCCGACGGCACGAACCGGTGCCCATCGGCCTGCCCGATGTGGCTGAAGACGTAGACCTCGGACTTGTTGCGCGCCATCAGAAGTCCAGCCGCTCAAGCTCCGTCTTGCTCAAGGTGCGAACGCGCTGGGTGGTCTCTCGCGCGGCCAGCGCCTGCAGCGACGGGTCGTCTTCCTTGAGCAACGACAGGAGGCTGACGCCTGGCGCAATCGCTTCCAGGTAGCGCAGGATTTGCGCCTGGGTGCGGCCGAGGTCCCCCTTCTCGAGCAGCACGGCCGTGGAGCGGGAGAGCCCGGCCCGCGTGGCGGCGTCGGCTTGCCGAATCCGCCGGGCCATGCGCAGGCGAGACAGCTTCTCACCGAGCTGGCGGGCCTCGTCCAGGCGCTCTGGGGTCATCAGGGGGTGTTCGTTGCGCTTCATGGCTGCAATCTCAGTCTCAAAAAGTTTAGAGACCGTGATTGCAGACATTTTGACCTCAGACCGTCAGTACGTCAAGTTTGCAAGCGCAGTCACTAACCCATTTGTATTTGGGATTGCGGACATGAGACGCCGGTCAGCTGTCTCGTTCCTCGCGGCACTCACCGAGACTGGGCACGGCCGGGCGGACACCGAAACTCGTCGGCCAAGGGCTGACCCGATGGAGGCTCACCACACCTCTGCGTCGCGCCATCTCATGACCAGCCCATCCGCGCTGCCAGCTGACGTGGGCCGGACTGGGCACCAGGTGAGTCCGTACCGCGCGCTTGACCAACTGGGGCTCAGCTTTGGTAGCCGTGACGCGCGCCGGAGCGCTGGCACTCGTAGACCCGCCGGGCGTGTTCCAACAGCTGCGGCCACTCTTCAGCCAACCGCTTTCGGTTCAAGAACGGCATGAAGGCCTCGGGGGCCTCTTCTTCGATTTCGCCGACCGTTGCCCTCGGGTAGGCCCCCTTTAGACGCGGCGCAAGGCGTTTAGAGCCCGGTGTGGGTGGACCGACCGCCACATGGCGCTGCCAGTGCTGGGAGGCTGGTACCTAGCTCGGCGGCGAGCCCCGTTCAGGGCGTCGCGCGTGGGCTGGTCAGCCGCGCACTGGAGCGCACCAGGCCACCGCCGACAACCGCTCCGCACCCCGTCTTGCAGGACGAGTTGCAGGGGATTTGCAGAAAACGCCCCCTGGGAAGCAAAAAAGGCGACCCTTGGGAGGCCGCCTTCTTCTGCAAGTCCTTGATGTACAAGGAGAAATTTTGGTGGCCTGGGGCGGAATCGAACCACCGACACGCGGATTTTCAATCCGCTGCTCTACCAACTGAGCTACCAGGCCAAGTAAGCCAACCAGTATAACCGCGCCGCAGCCCGCGGCACGCAGGTCAGCCGCCGCGCTTGTTCCGCGTCAGGTCCACGCCCAGCTGCTTGAGCTTGCGGTACAGGTGCGTGCGCTCCAGGCCGGTCTTTTCGGCCACGCGCGTCATGCTGCCGCCTTCCTTGGCCAGGTGGAACTCGAAGTAGCTTTTTTCGAAGGCGTCGCGGGCTTCGCGCAGCGGCCGGTCCAGGTCGAAACTCTGCTGTGGCTGCGGGCCCACCGGTACGGGCGGCGCCAGCATCGGCACAGCGGCCAGCGCGTGGTGTGCGGCGGCGGCAGTGTCCAGCCCCGACGCCAGGTCGCCGGCGCGGTCGGGCCCGGCCAGGCTGCCGCGCTGGGCCGGGCGCACCAGGGCCTGCTCCACGGCCCGCAGCAGCTTTTGCAGGGTGATGGGCTTTTCCAGGAAGGCGCTGGCGCCAAACTTGGTGGCTTCCACGGCGGTGTCGATGGTGCCGTGGCCGCTCATCATGATGACCGGCATGTTCAGCTGGCCACCGGCCGACCATTCCTTGAGAAGCGTGACGCCGTCGACGTCGGGCATCCAGATGTCCAGAAGCACCAGGTCGGGTTGCAGGCTCTCGCGCAGCAGCCGCGCCTGCGCGGCGTTCTCCGCCAGCTCGACGGCATGGCCTTCGTCGCTGAGGATTTCAGACAGCAGGGCGCGGATGCCCAGCTCGTCGTCGACTACCAGAATCGTTGCCATGGGCCCTTGCGATTCATCCTTGTGATGGTGTTGTTGTGGCGTTCACGGGGCCCGGCAGGGCCGCAGGGGCCCCGGCTGCATTTGCGACGTTCACGGGGGGCACGCTGGTCATGACATTCGAAAATGATAGCGAAACCCGCGCCCCGATCACGCGGCCATCGGCCAGGTCGCCTTCATGCAGGTTGGCCACGCGCAGCCTGGCCCCGTGTTCGTCGGCGATCTTCTTCACCACGGCCAGCCCCAGCCCGGTGCCTTTGGTCTTGGTCGTGACATAGGGCTCGAAGGCCCGCTTCAACACGCTCTCGCTGAAGCCCGGGCCGTTGTCCAGCAGCGCCAGCCGCACGGCCAGCACCTCGCCTTGTTCACCACGGGCGCAGCTGGTGTGCAGTTCCACCCGGGCGTCGGCGCGCTCGGCCACGGCATCCAGCGCGTTCTGCACCAGGTTGTGAATGACCTGCCGCAGCTGGGTCGCGTCGCCCATCACCTTGGGCAGCTCGGGCGCCAGCAGGGGCACCAGCATCTGGGTGTCCAGCGCCTGGCCGTACAGGCCCAGCACCTCGCTGGCCAGCGCGTTCAGGTCCAGCGGCTTCAGCTGTGCCGCCGGAAGCCGCGCGTAGTCGCGGAATTCGTTGACCAGGCGCTGCATGGCCTGCACCTGGTTGACGATGGTGGCCACCGAACGCAGCAGCAAGGCCTGGTCGGTGCCCTGGAGCTTGTTTTCCAGCTTCATCTGCAGTCTTTCGGCCGACAGCTGAATGGGCGTGAGCGGGTTCTTGATCTCGTGCGCCAGCCGTCGCGCCACCTCCGACCAGGCCGCGCTGCGCTGCGCCGAGACGACTTCGGTGATGTCGTCGAAGACCATCAGGCTGGCCGCGCCCGGCAGCGTGGCGCCGCGCACCAGCAGGGTCAGCTGTGAACCGTTGGCACGCGGCAGCTCGAAGGATTCCTGCCACTGGTCGCGTTCGCCGGCCTCGGGGCTGCTGGCCAGCAGTTCGAAGCGCTGTTCGACGTTCCGGCTGAGCACGGCCAGTTCCGGCAGCTCCGACAACCGCCGCCCCTTCCAGGCCGACAGCGGCAGCTGCAGGATGCGCGTGGCGCCGGGGTTGACGGTGTCGATGCGGCCTTCGCGGTCGAAGACGATGACGCCTGCGGTCAGCGTGTCCAGGATGGTCTGCAGCCGCGTTCGCGCCGCTTCCAGCTGACCCACGCCGCGCTGCACCTGGCTGCGGGCGTCGGCCACCTGGGCCGTCATCGCGGCGAAGCTGCGCGTCAGGCCGCCCAGCTCGTCGGCGCTCGGGAAGATGGGTTTGGCGGTCAGGTCGCCGGCGGCGACCTGGCGCACGCCGTCGGCCAGCAGCAGCAGCGGCTTGGCCAGCTGGTTGCCCAGCACGATGGCCAGCAGCACGGCCGCAAACACTGCCAGGATCAGCGCCAGCGTCAGCGTGCCGATGTACATCTGGCGCAGGCTGTCGCGGGCCAGCGCGCGCTGCTGGTATTCGCTGTAGGCCACCTGCACGGCCAGGGCGTTGGCGGCCAGGCTGCGCGGCACCGCCTGCACCACCAGCAGGAACCTTTCTTCGCTGCTGCCCAGCGCCATGCCGCGGCGCGGCACGCTGGCCAGCGCGCGCACGGTGGCGCCGCCACCGGCAGGGCCCAGGGCTTCCTCGTCCAGGCCGTCCACCTGGCTGGCCAGGCCCGTGGCGCGCGCCTGGCGCACCTGGGCCAGCGTGGGGCGCTGTGGCGGTTCTGCCGAGACGCCGGCACCGGCCGTCTGCAGCACCTGGCCTTGCGGGCCCACCCAGGAAACTTCCTCCGCGCCCAGTTGTTCACGCAGCCTTTCCAGCGCCAGGCCCACGCTGGCCGGGCTGGCGTCGGCCAGGCGGTCGGCGCCCACGCGGGCCTTGCTCGCGACGTCGGTCTTCAGCGCTTCCAGGGTTTCCTTGCCCAGGCTCAGGCCAGAGTCCAGCGCGCCGGCCACGCGCACGTCGAACCAGGCTTCGATGCTGCGCGAAACGAACTGATAGCTGACGGTGTAGATCACCATCCCGGGCAGCAGGCCCACCAGGGCGAAGATGCCGGCCAGCTTGATGAGCAGCCGGCTGCCGAACTTGCCCCGCCGGGTGCGCACCACCAGGCGCAGCGCGGCGATGGCGATCACCAGCGCCAGCAGCGCGGCCACCGCCACGTTCACCCAGAACAGCCAGACGAAATGGCGTTCGTAGAAGCCGCCGCCCTGGGTGCTGAGCGACAGCACGAAGGCCAGCACCAGGGCCGCCCCGGTGGCAGCAACGACCGAGATCGTCCAGGCCCAGCGCGACGACGAGCGCATCGCCTTCAGTCCACGCGCAGGTTGCGCTGCACGCCCACGGCCCACTCGCCGTCGCCACCCAGGCCGAACTGCATCGGGCCGGGCAGCTGCGACGTGTCCAGCCGGTAGCTGAAGTCGACGTAGTAGCGGGCGTCGGGGTCGATCTGGTTCAGGTCGGCCAGGCGCCAGCCGGCGCTGCGCGACATCACCGCCAGCGCTTCTTCCAGCGTGGCATGGGTCTGGTTGATGCCGGCCAGGCCCACGCGCCAGCTGCCGGTCAGCGGCTGGTAGGCCAGCCGCCACTGGCGTGTGACGCGGGCAACGCGCTGGTCGCGCCAGTACCAGCGGTCGCGCTTGAGTTCGGCCTGGGCCACGAAGTAGATCGGCACGCCGTGCTGCAGCGCATCTTCCACGGTCTTCGGCAGGGTGACGCGGGCTGCAAATTCAAGCGCCAGAACGCCGTCGCTGCGGCTGGTGCTCAGCGTCGACAGTTCGACGCCCTGGGCGTGCACCACCTGCAGCCACCCCAGCCACACCCAGACCCACAGGGCGCCCAGGCCCTGCAGGTAGCGTCGGCGGACCAGCGGCGGGTGCATGGGCTCGGAAGGGTGGGGCGTCAGGTCTTGTGCAACAAGGCTAGGTAGAAACCATCATGCGCAGGGGCTTGCGTGGCTTCCTGCGCTGCATTGTCGGGCAGGGGCAGCAGATGCCCTGGCGAGGCGGGATCGACACGGGCCGCCCCGGCGGGCAGGCGTTGCAAAAATGCGTCGATCTGGTCCTGGCCCTCGGCGCGGAACAGTGAACAGGTGGCGTACAGCAGCCGTCCGCCCGGGGCCAGCAGCGGCCACAGGGCGTCCAGCAGGTCGGCCTGCACGCGGGCCAGATTGCCCACGTCTTCGGGGCGGCGCAGCCAGCGGATGTCGGGGTGACGGCGGACGATGCCCGAAGCCGTGCATGGCGCGTCCAGCAAGATGGCGTCGAAAGGCCGGCCGTCCCACCAGCTGCGGGGCTGGCGGGCGTCGGCAGCCAGCAGGGCGACGCTGCCCGGCTGGCCTGCGGCCGCCCGCGCGGCCGGCAGCCCCAGGCGCGACAGGGTGTCCTGCACACGCTGCAGGCGCCGGGCATCGCTGTCCAGTGCCAGCAGTTCCAGGTCGGCCAGTTCCAGCAGCTGTGCGGTCTTGCCGCCCGGTGCGGCGCAGGCGTCGAGCACACGCGCGCCCGGGCGCAGCGCCGTCGGCCCGCTGCCCAGCAGCAGCGGCGCAGCGCGTTGCGCGGCCGCGTCCTGCACCGACACCTCTCCTTCGGCAAAACCCGGCAGCTGCGGCACCGGGCAAGCCTGGGCCAGGTGCACGGCCTGGCCGCGCAGAGCGTCATCGGGCAGCAGCTCGGCGGCGCGGCCGGCAGCGGCCAGACGCTGCACGTAGTCGGCACCGGTGCTGCGCCGGACGTTCACGCGCAGCGTCATCGGCGGGCGCTGGTTGGCGCCTTCCAGCAACCGCAACCAGGCCTGGGGCCAGTCGCGCTTGACGCGTTCCACCCACCAGGGCGGGTGGTTGTAGGCGCCCAGCGGGCTGTGGCGAACGGCCGCCACCAGCGCATCGCGTTCGCGCAGGAAACGGCGCAGCACCGCGTTGACGAAGCCCGCGGCGGGCGCGGCGCGGTGGCGCACGGCCGTGACGGCCTGGTCGACCAGGGTGTGCTCGGCATAGGGCGCGGCTTCACCGGGCCACAGCAGGGCCAGTGCCAGCACCAGCAGCGCATCGACCGGTGGCGCCGGCTGTTTCGGCGCCAGTAGGGCGCGCAGTTCGGTGGCGCTGCCCAGCCAGCGCAGGCCGTGGAAGCTGAGCGCCTGCACACCCGGCCGCTGCAGCACGGGCACCCGCGCCAGCAGGTCGTTCAGCGAAGCACCGGCGCGCACGCCCTGCACGGCCTGGGCGGCCTGGTCCAGCAGTTGCCACAGCGGCGCCCCGTGTGTCGCAGCCGCCGCGGCCGGGCCCTGGGCGGTGGCATGGGGCACGGCCCCCAGGCCCGACACGGACACGGGCCGCAAGGGCGGCAACGACGGCGGCGAATTCGGCATCGGCTCAGTCTATGCCCTGCGCCAGCAGGAAGCCGCGGCCCCGGAGCACAATCAGGCCCCGAAGTCACGGACCGTCTCCATGCCGAGAGTCAGCACGCCACCGGCGACCAAGATCTTCCGCAGTGAAGAAGAACTGGCACAACTGCCGGCTTCCGAGCGCATCCGCTACCGGCTGGTGCAGGCCGGCAAGCGTTATCACGCCAACGATAACATCGCGGCTTTCGTGCACGAAGGTGAACTGGCGGAACTGAAGGCCGAGGTGCAGGCCAAGCTCCAGGAAGTGCTGCAGGCACTGGTGATCGACACCGAAAGCGACCACAACACGAACGAAACGGCCAAGCGCGTGGCCAAGATGTATCTGGAAGAGGTGTTCCGCGGCCGCTACGTGCCGATGCCGGCGGTGACCGAGTTCCCGAACGCCGAGCGCCTGAATGAATTGATGATCGTCGGCCCGATCACAGTGCGCAGCGCCTGCAGCCACCACATGTGCCCGATCTTCGGGCGGGTGTGGATCGGCATCCTGCCCAACGAGCACAGCAACCTCATCGGCCTGAGCAAGTACGCACGCATTGCCGACTGGATCATGAGCCGGCCGCAGATCCAGGAAGAGGCGGTGACGATGCTGGCCAACGAATTGCAGGAACGGGTGCGCCCCGACGGCCTGGGCATCGTGATGGAAGCCGACCACTTCTGCATGCACTGGCGCGGCGTGAAGGACAACGACTCGGCGATGGTCAACAGCGTGATGCGGGGTGCATTCCTCAAGGACGCCAACCTCCGCCGGGAATTCCTGACGCTGTTGCCGCGCCGCCAAAAAGGCTGAACAAAGGAATTCCCATGCTCGTACGCCTCATGTATGCCAGCCGCGCCAACCCGGCCGTGGACCAGGACGAACTCATTTCCATCTTGCGCAAGAGCAAGGCCAACAACCCTTCCCTGGGCGTGACAGGCGTGCTCTGCTTCAGCGAAGGCATCTTCCTGCAGGTGCTGGAAGGTGGCCGCAGCGCCGTCAACAAGCTCTACAACCGCATCGCCACCGATTCGCGCCACACCCAGGTGGAACTGCTCAGCTACGAGGAAATCGGTGAAAGGCGCTTTGCCGGCTGGAGCATGGGCCAGGTGAACATCACGCGGCTGAACCCGGCGTTGCTGCTGAAGTACTCGGAACGCCCGACGCTGGATCCTTACGTCGTTTCCGGGGCTGTCTCGATGGCGCTGTTCGAAGAACTGATGGCCACGGCCAGCATCGTCGGCCAACCCTGACAAACCGGCCTGCCCCGAAGGAGGGGCCTCAGCGGCTGGGCATCGGCACGAGGCGCTCGGTCGCGGGAGTGTCGGCGTCGCGGTCGAGTTCGATGGCCACCTGGGTGCACACGGCACGGCACAAGGTGGCCACTCTTTCGCTTTGCAGGCGGTAGTAGATCTGCGTGCCCTCGCGTCGTTTCGACAGGACGCCGGTGCGATACAGCGTGGACAGGTGCTGTGACATGTTGGGCTGCGTGGTGTCGATTTCGCCCAGCAGTTCAGACACGTTCTTCTCGCCGTTGCACACGGCGCTGATGATCTTCAGGCGAATGGGCGTGGCCAGCAGCGCGAACAACTCCGCCGCCGACTCGAACACCCGATCCTGATCACTCCCCGCGCTCATCGCTGGCACCCTTTACGCTTCGCCGCATCAGTCTATCAGTACAGGCGGATGCTTTGGGACCCTGGTTCAGGGTGCCGATGGGGGATGTGTTGCTACTTGAATCGGTAGTAGTCGCGGTTCAGCACGGCGGCCACCGAGTTCACTTCCTCGGGAAACATGCCCAGGTTCAACTCGGTGTTGCACTGCTCGACCATACCGCGCAGGAAGCCGGGGGTGTTGATGCGGCCCTGGGGCCGGTAGATGGCCGAGCCATCGCCACCGACCTTGCGCACATGACAGGCCGTGCACTGGTGTTCGGCAATGAGCTTGCTGCCCAGCGCCAGGTCGGCGTCCTTGAAGAGTTCGGCGGCCGTGGTCGCGCTTCCTTGTGCCTGCGCCTGTGCCTGCGCCAGCGCGCAAGCCGCCACCAGCACGACGGCCGCCGCCCGAATCACTTGCCGCCGCCCAGCACCCACACGGCCAGGGCCTTCGCATCGGCCTCGCTCAGGTTGGGCTGGGCCGGCATCGGCACGGGGCCCCACTTGCCGGCGCCGCCGGCGCGGATGCTGGCGGTCAGCTTGGTCACGGCGTCCTTGTCGGCCGCATACCTCTTGGCCACTTCCTGGTAGGAAGGCCCGACCAGCTTCCTTTCGCTGGCATGGCAGGCCACGCAGGCATTCTTCTGAGCCAGGGCCAGGCTGGCCTGGGCCGTGAACGGCAGGACGGCAACGAGACTGCCGAGCACGGCGATATTGCGGAGATTCACGAACGGTTCCTTCAAAAGGGATGAATAAAATCAGTGGGCGATGATATTCAACCGCAAAGACCGTTTTCCCCAGGCAAACCCGGACCGGATCACCCCACACTTTTCAGTGCCGTCACCGCCTGCAGCTTGTCTTGCGCTGAACTTCAGCCGGGTTCGGCCAGGGCAGCCATCCCCATCACGTCTTCCTCGAACATCTCGCCCGGCAGGGCCAGGCCGACGCGGCCGTCGCGGCTGATGCCCACCGTGGTGGGGATGGTGCGGCGCAGCGCCAGGCGCAGGCGCATCGATTCACTGTCGACCAGGCTCACCGGGAAGGTGTAGCCGTGGCGCGCCATGTAGCGCTGCACGGTCTGCGCTTCGCGGTCACCCGCGAAACTGAGCACCCGCAGGCGCTTGCCCGCCACCGCCCGATGCAGCTTTTCCACATGCGCGTTGTGGCGCAGGCAGAACGGGCAATGCGTGGCCCAGAACACCAGCACCGCCGCGGTGTCCTTCCAGGCGGCAGCCGGCAGCACGCTGCCGTCGATCAGGGTGATGTCGGGCCAGGGAAAGGGCGTGGGCACGGGGCCAACCCGCTGCGCCCAGGCCGGCCATGCCAGCAACGCACCCGCGGCCAGCAAGCCACGACGCAGAGGCTGCACTGATGGGCGGCTATCGGCTCGGGTCGACACCTGTGCTGGCCCTCTGCTCAGGGAATCTGCTGAATCTGCATGCACCAATATAAGCCAGAATTTCTAGACAGGTGGTGGCGTCCTGCAGCGCAGACAGTGCACTGACAAAATGCCAGAAACCCGACGCCTTCACCCGGAGACCTGCCCGATGTCATTTCAGAAGCACTTCCTCAATCTGGTACCCGTTGCAGCGGTATTGGCGTGCCTGGCCACATCACCCGCCCTGGCGCAAAGCGCGGCCACGGCCGACCCCCATCTGGCCCGGAACCTGGCCGCCACCTGTGCCAATTGCCACGGCACCAACGGACATGCCAGGGGCGACATGAAGCCGCTGGCGGGCATGCCGGCCGACAAGCTGCTGGCGATGCTGAACGACTACCGCAATGGCAACCTGCCAGCAACCATCATGCACCAGATCGTCAAGGGCTACACCCCTGAGCAGCTCAGCCTGATCGCCGGCTTTTTTGCTGCCCAGCAGCCCAGGAAGTGAAGGAGCAGGCCATGACGAAGCATCAGCATCTTTCCCGCCGCCGCCTGCTGGGCGCCGGCGCTGCGCTCGGCAGCCTGGCCCTGGCCGGCTGTGCCAGCACCAGCAGCGGCCCGTCCATCGGCCGTGTCGTCGTCGTCGGCGGCGGCTTCGGCGGCACCACGGCGGCCCGCTATCTGCGCATGTGGGGCGGCAATGTCGACGTCACCCTGGTCGAACGCAACCCCACGTTCATCAGCTGCCCCATTTCCAACCTGGTCATCGGCGGCCACAAGCAGATGGCCGACATCACGCGCAGCTACGACGGCCTGAAGGCCATGGGCGTGAAGTTCGTGCAGGGCGATGTCATCGCCGTGGACGCGGCGGCGAAGAAGGTGCGGCTGGCTGGCGGCACCGAGCTCGCCTACGACCGCCTGATCCTGTCGCCAGGCATCGACTTCATGCTCGACCAGGTCGGCGGCCTGCAGGCCGCGCTGGACAGCGGCCGCGTCACGCACAGCTGGAAAGCCGGGCCGCAGACCGTGGCGCTGCGCAAGCAGCTCGAAGCCATGCCCGATGGCGGCGTCTACGCCATGTCCATTCCCAGGGTGCCCTACCGCTGCCCGCCCGGGCCCTACGAACGGGCCTGCATGGTGGCCAGCTACTTCAAGACCGCCAAGCCGCGGGCCAAGGTGCTGGTGTTCGACGCGAACCCGGAAATCCAGTCGAAGAAGGCGCTGTTCGAACGCGCCTTCCAGCAGCACTACAGCGGCATCATCGAATACAAGCCGAATTCCGAGATCCGTGAAGTCTCGGGCAACGTCGCGAAGCTGGAATTCGAAGACGTCAAGGCCGACGTGCTGAACATCATCCCGCCCCAGCGCGCTGGCGACATCGCACGCACCGCGGGCCTGGTGAACATGAACAACCGCTGGGTGGGCGTGAACTGGCTGACGATGGAAAGCACGGCCGCCCCCGGCGTGCACGTGCTGGGCGACGCCACGTTCTCGGCACCGGCCATGCCCAAGTCGGGCCACATGGCCAACCAGCATGCCAAGGTGGCGGCGGCGGCCATCATCAACCTGCTGAAGGGCCAGGCCGTCAGCAGCACGCCGGTGGTGATGAACACCTGCTACAGCTTCGTCACCGCCAAGGACGTGGTGCACGTCGCTTCGGTGCACCAGTACGACGCGGTCGACAAGACCTTCAAGGCGGTGCCGGGCTCGGGCGGTGTGTCGGCCGGCGCCAACCAGATCGAAGGCCGCTATGCGCTGAGCTGGGCCGACAACATCTGGGACGACATGCTGGCCTGAACGGCCAGCGCGTTGAACCGGCGTCCTACTTCAGCCCGCTGAGGTAGGACGCCACTGCCTTGGCTTCCAGCTCGGTCAGCTTGCTGGCAATGGCTTGCATCACGGCGTTGTCGTTCGTGCGTTCGCGCTTGTTGAACTGCTTGAGCTGATTCAAGGTGTACTGGGCATGCTGGCCCGCCAGCCGCGGCAGGGTTTCGCTGCCATGGGCGTTGGCGCCGTGGCAGCTGGCGCAGGCCGCCACGCCGGAGTCGGGGTTGCCGTTCTTGTAGATGTACTGACCCACGGCCGCGAGTTCGGGGTCGGCGACCTCATGGCCATGTGTGGTGCGGCTGGCGAAGAAGGCGCCCAGGGCCTTGAAGTCCGCTTCGCTCAGATCTTCGACCATGGGCTGCATGGTGCTGCTCTTGCGCTTGCCGCTCTTGTAGTCGTTCAGTTGGCGGAGCATGTAGCTCGCGTTCTGCCCGGCCAGCCGCGGGAAGGCAGGGCTGGAGCTTTCGCCCTCGGCCCCGTGGCAGATGAAGCACTTGGCCTGCACGATCTCTTCGCCCCGGGCCAGTTCAGCATGGGTGGCCGTGGCCGCCGCCGGCAGCGTGGCGGCCGCCAGTGCCAACAGGGCCAAGACAGTGAACAGGCGTGTCGAAAGGAACATGGCGCGGGGTTTCCTCGAGTGCAGTTCGGTTCGATTCAGGCCGGCCGGGCCTGGGCAGGCGGGTTCTGGCCGGGCATGGCCTGGTCCAGCAGGCCGGTGGCGGAGCGCTGGTCGACCAGGCGGTCGGTGATGGCGGCGGCGGCCCACAGGCTGCACAGCGTGACCCAGGACGTCAGCGTGAAGATGGCCGCCCCCGACAGACCGGCACCCACCGCGCAGCCGCCAGCCAGCATGCCGCCGAAGCCCATGAGCACGGCTCCCAGCAGGTAGCGGCGCATACTGGCGCCGCCGTCGAAACCTTCGAGCTTGAGCTCACCAAACAGCCAGGCGGCGAGGAACGAGCCCAGGAAGACACCGGGCACCAGGCCCAGGTCGAAGTTGGGCGGCTTGTCGCTGGCGAAGAGCACACGCGTCAGCACCTCGGCTGAAGGACCGGTGAAGCTGAGCGCCTGCACCGGATGCGGGTCGAAGCCGACCTGGGTGATGGCATAGGTGAACCACCATGCCGCGGCCACGGCCAGACCGACGCCGATGGCCCCGGCCCAGCCCCACACCGGCACGCGCTGCCGGCGCGCCCAGAACACCGCCGCGCCCAGCCACACCAGCGCAAACAGGATGGCGCCGCCGTGGCCCATGCCGGTGCGCGCGATCAGGTCGCGCGAGGCGCCGCCGTCCACCGTCCACCATTCGCTGATGGCCACGCGCACGGGTGCCAGCACACCCGTCCAGGAGGCCTGGGCCGCCACCGCGAACACCAGGCCCGACAGCACCGAGCGCAGGTTGCCCTGCGCCGCCAGCACCAGCAGCCGGCTGGAGCAGCCTCGCGCCAGAACCATGCCCACGCCGAAGAGCGCACCGCCCACAACGGCGCCCGACAGGCTGCCGCGGGCCGAGATCTGGCGCGCCTGGCTGCTGTCGAAGACGCCAGCCCAGGCCAGCAACTGCGTGGCGAGCACGGCACTGGCAAAGGCGAACAACCAGACCGTGAGCTTGCCGCCGGTGAGATTTCGTCCGAACTCGATCACCGCCGAACGCAGGCAGAAACGCGAACGCTGGGCAAAGAAGCCGAAGGCCAGGCCGATGAGCAGGCCGCCGGCCAGCAGCGCGCCGTTTTCGCCCAGGCGCTCGACGATGTCAGTCAACATGGTGAACCCCTGCCGCAGACCCGCCCGCGGCTGCAGGCAGTGTCTGTGGGGCCCAGGCGGCCGGGCTTGATCAACATCAGCATTCAGTGATGTTCAAGCCCGCCGCCGGCTGGCCTCAGGGCTTGATGTAGGCCGCGCCGGCCTGCTGCAGCTTGGCCAGGCGCACCACGCCCGAGGGCGTGAAGTCGGCTTCCTGGATGAACTGCTCGCGCTTGAAGTTGCGGTTCTGCAGCGTGATCTCGCAGACCTCGAACTTCACGCCGCGATTGACCAGGGCCGCCACGGTGGCTGCAAAGGGGCTTTCGTTGCGGTCCTTCATGCCTTCCATCAGGAAGTCGACACCGAAGGCGTGGGTGACGACGGTGATCTTGGCCTTCGGGTCGACATCGAGGTGGTTGCGGATGTTGCGCAACGCCGAAAGGGCCTGCGTGGCGGTGTCGTTGACGTGATAGACGACGATGTCCTGGGCCTGGGCCGGCGTCACCGCCACCATACTGGCGGTGACGACGAACAGCAGGCTGGCGACGAGTGTGCGGAACGGCTTCATGGGGCGTGTCTCCTGTCGGTTGGCGGATGACGCATCATGCCGCGATGCCGGGGTTGCCGGCCATGCCGACGAGCTTGGGCGTGTTGATGCGGCGCGGCTTGACGCGGCCGTTCTGGCTTTTCAGCCAGGTCTCGACCACGTCCCACACCGGCTTCACGCCGGGCGCGGTGCGGGCCTCCTCGGCCACCGGGGCCCAGCCCGCAACCTTGTATCGCCGGGCCGCGTCGATGGGCTTGCCCTTCAGCGCCATCGCGCTGATGCGCCGGCCCATGCTGGCGTTCGGGTCCATGGTGTATTGCAGGCCGCCCACACGCACCATGTCGCCGCCCTGCTGGTAATACGGGTCGGGGTTGAACAGGTTGTCGGCCACGTCTTCCAGGATCGTCTTGATCATCTCGCCCGTCATCTCGGTGAGCGTGGCGAAGGAATAGGTGGTCGCCACCTGGTCCATCAGCAGTTCACGCGTGATGGTGTCGCCAGGCAGCAGCGTGGTCCCCCAGCGGAAGCCCGGGGAAAACGCGATGTCGGCGCCCTGCACGTCGATCAGGGCGTCGCAGATCAGCTGGTCCCAGCTGCCGTTGAAGTTGCCGCGGCGGTAGAGCAGGCCGTCGGTGACGGCCAGCTTTTCCGCCAGCTTGGTCTCGTAAGGCGCGCGGATGCGGGTGATCAGCGCGTCCATCTCGGCGTCGGGCTTGAGCTGGTTGGCGAAGACCGGCAGCAGCCGGTAGCGGAAGTCGCGCACCTGGCCGTCGGTGACCTGGAAGTCCATCACGCCCAGGAACTTGCCGTTGCTGCCGGCGTTGGTCACCAGCGTCTTGCCGCCGGCGTTGGAAACCGGAATGGCCACCGGCACGCCGTCGTGGGTGTGGCCGCCGAAGATGGCGTCGATGCCGCGCACGCGGCTGGCCATCTTCAGGTCCACGTCCATGCCGTTGTGCGACAGCACCACGACCACCTTGGCGCCCTTGCCGCGCGCTTCGTCGACCATGGCCTGCATGTTGTCATCCTGGATGCCGAAGCTCCAGTCGGCCACCATGTAGCGCGGGTTGGCAATCGGCGTATAGGGGAAGGCCTGGCCGATGATGGCCACGCTGACGCCGTTGATCTGACGCAGCGTGTAGGGCGCGAACACCGGGTCGCCGAAGTCGTTGGTCTTGACGTTCTGGGCGACGAAGTCGACCTTGCCCTTGAAGTCCTTCTCGACGATTTCCTTCACGCGTTCCATGCCCAGCGTGAATTCCCAGTGGCCCGTCATCACGTCCACCGTCAGCGCCTTGCAGGCGTCGACCATGTCCTGGCCATCGGTCCACAGTGCGGTGGCGCTGCCTTGCCAGGTATCGCCGCCGTCCAGCAGCAGTGCGCCCGGCCGGCTGGCCTTCATCATCTTCACCAGGGTGGCCAGGTGGGCGAAGCCGCCCACGCGGCCATAGCGGCGCGCTGCGCGCTCGAAGTCGAGAAAGGTGTAGGCATGCGCCTGCGCCGTGCCCGGGCGCACGCCGGCCAGCTTCAGCAGGTGTTCACCCACCAGGTGCGGCGCCTGCCCGCGCATCGCGCCCACGCCCAGGTTGACGCTGGGTTCGCGGAAGTAGATGGGCTTGAGCTGCGCGTGGCAGTCGGTCATGTGCAGCAGCGACACATTGCCGAAAGGCGCGATGTCGTACAAGCCGGCCTGCGCCGTGGCGGCGTCGGCATCGGCATAGCGGCCCAGGGCGAGACCCGCCGCGGAGGCTGCGCCCAGCACCTGGAGGAAGTCGCGCTTGGAAAGATTCATGATTCAGCAATGAACGATATTGATGGGACAAAACAGCCCGCACGGGGCGGGCTGGTGGGTGGCATGTGCCAGACCTGCTGGAGCGCCGTGGCCTACTGGTTCACCGGCGATTTGGGGTCGAGCAGCAGCGCCATGATGTCGCGGATCTGCTGCTCGTCCAGCAGCTTGGCGTGGCCGAAGCGGGGCATGTTGGAGCAGGCGTTGTAGGCCTTGGTGTTCCAGAGCTTGCCCCAGGTGTACTGGACGATGGGCGCCGCCGTCGGCGCCGTGACGTCGGTGACGCCACGGATCTTGCCGTAGTTCCACAGGCTGGGGCCGATGGTGCCGTAGCTGATTTCCTTCTTGTCGATCTGGTGGCAGTTGTAGCAGTTGCCGCCGTTGTCCTTGGGCGCGGTGCTGGTGTCTGACCAGGTCATGCCGCGGCCGCTCTGGGCCACGCGTTCACCGGCGCGCCAGTCGCCAATGTATTGGCCGCCTGTGGGCCACTGGATGCTGGCCAGGGCCTCGGCCTCGATCTTCTTGGCCACGGCCTCGGAAGGGTCCTTGTCCGCAGAGCAGGCCGACTGCCCCAGGTCCTGCTGGATGCGGTCGACCTTGGCGATGCCCTGGTCGCGGAACGAGGCTTTCATCATCGCGGAGAACTGGGCGTCCAGCTCGGCCGGCGTGGGCGGGCTGGCGCAGGCGGTGAGCAGGCCCACGGCCACCACGGCGGACAGGGCGACTTGGATGCGGGTGAATTTCATGTCGTCTCTTCCGGCTCAGCGCTTGATGGTCGGTACGGCAGAAACCGCACCCTTGGCGTTCACACCCATGTAGCTGCCCAGCGCGATGGTCACGTCGGAGCCGAAACCCGGGAACGGGAAACGCTGCTGGCGGTAGCAGTCGTTCAGGCGCAGCTGCATGCTCCACATCTGCCCGTTGCTGACGCGATAGGCCGGCCAGGCTGCGAAGCCGACACCGTCGCCGGGGTTCTTGGTCAGGTTGGGCAGGTCTTGCAGGCGGATGCGGATGTTGTCCTGGGCGTGGCAGGCGGCGCAGGAGAAGTCGTGTGTGCCGCCGCGAAAAAAGAAGGCCCGCTTGCCCAGTTCGTAGAAGCGGCGCTCTTCGGGATGACTTTGCGGCAGGTTGAACTTCATGCCCTTGGACGAGGCAGACACCCAGGTCGCCAGTGCCGTGACATTGGCCATCTCGCCGCGGCCGAAGGGGGTCTTGGCGATCTCGGCTTCGTCGAAGCCCTGCAGCGTGGCCATGCAGGTGACCAGGCGCGATTCCAGGTCCTGCACACGCTGGGTGTCGGGAAAGTAGCGCGGCAACTCGACGAAGGTGCCCTTCACGACGCCAGGGCCTTTGCCCAGGTCGCACTTTTCGAGCGACGCGTTCTTCGGGCCGCGCTTCTTCTTCCAGAGCTCTTCGCCCTTGGCCTCGAACAGGTCGGCCGGGTTGCCGTCCTCGAGCATCTTGCGGTACTCGGCAATGCCGTCGGCTGTCGACTTTTCCTGGGCCATCGAGGGCGCAGCCGACCAGACTGCAAGGAGGGTGAGCGCCATTGCGCCCAGGATCTTTTTTCTCATCGTGTCTCCAACGAACAATCGGGGGGAAGGCAAGAGGCCGGCGTTCAGGTCACCGTGGCTTCATCGGTGCGGGTCTCGCCCTTGTTGTCCTTCCAGCTCACGGTGATCTTGTCGCCGGCTTTCGCGCCCTTGACGACGAACTGCATGAACGGGTTCTTTGCAACGGCCGGGCCCCACTGGGCGGTGAGCACGGGCTTGCCGTTGTGTGCGGCACTGACTTCCTGGATGAACCAGGCGGGAATGGTCTTGCCGGCGGCGTCCTTGCGCAGGCCGGTCTCCATTTCGTGGCTCATGAGAACGCGGACGGTGGTCTTGTCGCCGGCGGCTTGGGCGCGAATGCGCATCGGGTCTGCCATGGTGGGCTCCTGAATCTGTGAAGGGTGTGTGCAGAAAAAGGCTGGGAAGCTGGGCAGGCTCAGCCGCCGCAGCCGCCGAGCGTGACCTTGACTTCCTTGACGGCGTAGAGGACCTTGCCGTCGTTCATCATGGCCACGGCGTAGACGTTCGAGGACTGGCCCATCTTCACGCGGGTGGAGAAGTTCGGCTCGACGCTGTCGGTCACGTCGAAGATCGACGTGAGCACGGCCGGGTTCTTCTCGACCAGCAGCATCAGGCGCTTGGCACCCGGCAGCGTGGTCGAAGCGCCCACCGGCACGACAGCGCCGTTTTCGGCGATGTCCGGGCCGATGATGGTGACGTCCTTGCTCTCGGTGGGGGCGCTGCCGCCCAGCGCGGCCATCAGCTCGGCCATGTTCTTGGCATCAAACGCCTTGGCGTTGAAGGCGGCCTGTGCGGCGGCTGGCAACAGGCCTGCGCCTGCCAGCATCGCAGCGAGCTGCGCGGAATGGGTGAGGACTCGGCGACGGTTCAGCATGTCTATCTCCTTGATTCAAACATCGTAATGAACTGATGATCCCCTTGGGCTTCGGATCATCCCTGAAGCTTCCGGTACGGGCGGGGCAAGCAGCCCGGTCGGTCTACTTCCTGGCTCCACCGGCAATCCATTGCGCCAGGGTGCGCGCGTCGGGTTCCGGCAAGGCCTGCGCGGGCATCGGAATGGCACCCCAGACGCCCTGACCGCCATTTTTGATCTTGTCTGCAAGATACGCCTCGGCATTGGCCCCACCCGCGTACTTCCTGGCGATCTCGGCGAAGCTGGGGCCGACCAGGCGGTTTTCCATGCCATGGCAGGCCGTGCAGGTGTGCTTGCCGGCCAGGGCGATGGCAGCGGCATTGCCACTGCGTGCCGCTGGAGCGGCTGTGGCGGCTGCCGCGGCCACGGGCGCTGCGCCGGCGGGGCGGGTGGTGTCGGCACCGCGCTGCGGTCCGACCAGCCGGTTCTGCTCGGCCAGGTTGCCATGGGCATTGCGCGCAAAGTCGGGCAGGAACGAGGCCAGCTTCGGCTCGGGCTCACAGTTCGTCATGCAGGCTGCGGCCAGGACATCGGGCTTGCCATTGCCCATCGTCTTGCCGGGCCACAGGTTGTGGTCGGTGCTCATGCCGTTGCGGTTGGGCAACATGGCCTGCACCTGGGCCATGTTCTTGTCCGACAGCACGAAGCTGTCGGGCAGGATTTCGCCCATGTTCAGCATGTAGGCCGTCACCGCGTAGACCTCTTCGACGGTCAGGCTTTTCGGTGTGTTCCACGGCATGGCGCGGTTGATGTAGTCCCACAGCGTCGACAGGGTGGGCAGCTTCATCAAGGTGGTTCGCCCGGGGAAGCTGCTGTCGGTGAGGCGTGCAACGCGACCGGTCTGGATGTCCGCCTTGGTCGTGCCGCCGATCAACGGCGAGAAGATCTCGTTGCTTTCGCCGAAGATGCCATGGCAGGAAGCGCATTTGGCTTCCCAGACTTCCATGCCCTTGGCGACCGAGCCGCTGCCCGGGGGCAGGCCCTTGAAGTCGGGGCGCACATCGATGTCCCAGGCCTGCACTTCCATCGGCGTGGCGGCACGTCCGATGCCGGGGAAGGCCGAACCGGGACTGGCTTGCGCCCAGGCCGCCGAACCCCAGGCCGCTGCGAGCAGCATCCCCAAGGCCGCTGCGGTTTTACGACAACTGGACATTCTTCACCTCGCCGCTTTCCTGCACCAGCCAGGTCTGGATGGCATGGTTGTGATAAATCGAGCGCGTGCTGCGCACAGCGCGCAGCTGCTTGTAGGTGGGCTGGGTGTAGCCCGTCTCGTCGGTGGCCCGGCTCTGGATCAGCGTGGGCTTGCCGTCCCAGGCCCAATCCAGGCTGAAGCGGGTGAGGCATTTGCTCATCACCGGGTCCTGCAGCCGCGCCGTCTTCCAGTTGCGGCCGCCGTCGACGGACACGTCCACGCGCCTGACCTTGCCCTTGCCCGACCAGGCCAGGCCGGTGATCTGATAGAAACCTTTGTCCAGCAGCACCTGCCCGCCAGAAGGCGTGGTGACGACGCTCTTGCATTCCTGGATGCTGGTGTACTGACGGTGCAGGCCGCTGGGCATCAGGTCGATGTAGTGCAGGGCCTCGTCCTTGGCGCCGTAAGGCTTGTCGCCCACTTCGATGCGGCGCAGGTACTTCACCCAGCTCACACCCTGCACGCCCGGCACCACCAGGCGCAGCGGGTAGCCGTTCTCGGGGCGCAGCATCTCGCCGTTCTGGCCGTAGGCGACAAACACCTCGCCGTTCTCGATCAGCTCCATCGGCACGGTGCGCGTCATGCTCGAGCCGTCGGCGCCTTCGCCCAGCACGTAGCGGCCGCGCTTGTAGTCGACGCCGCACATGTCCAGCAACAGCTTCAGCGGCACGCCGGTGAATTCGCAGCAGCTGATCATGCCGTGGGTGTACTGGCAGGTGGGCACGGCGACGTTGCCCCATTCCATGCCGGTGTTGGCACCACATTCGATGAAGTGGAAGCGGCTGACGCTGGGCAGGCGCATCAGCTCGTCCATGGTGAAGACCATGGGTTTCTTCAGGATCCTGTCGTCGCTGCCGTTGATCATCAGCCGGTGCTTGGACGGGTCGATGTCCCACCAGCCCTGGTGGTGGCGCTCGAAGTGCAGGCCGCTGGGGGTGACGATGCCGAACAGGCTTTGCAGCGGCGAGAAGCTGACGCTGGCCTGGTTGGTCTGGGTCAGCCCCGGGCTCTGGCGGCGCTGCACGTTGGCCTCGTACTGCGAGGGCTTGCCATAGCCGTCGGTCACGACCGGCTGACCCAGGCCGGTGGTGTGTGCGGGCAGGGTCAGGATGTGGGGGTCGCCGCCGCTGGCGGGCACGGGGTTGGCCTGGCCCAGCGCACTGCCGGCAGCGCCGCCGGCCACCGCCGCGGCAAAGGCGCTGCGGATGAAGTCGCGCCGGCCTTCCTTGGCTTCGGCAAACACCCGGCGCACACCGTCGGCGTTGATGAAGCTTTCAGGTGCCTTGCGCAGGCGGCCCGATGTGATGGGGTCCAGACTCACGAGATCTCCTTGCTGTCGTTCAATGCGCTCTTGCTGGCGCGGCGCCGTTTCAGGGGCTGGGGCTCGGCGGGCATGGTGCCGAGCAGGCTCAGGCACAGCTCGCGCACCTGTGCGTGTTCCACGCGGTAGTAGATCTGCGACCCGGTGCGGCGCCGCGCCAACACACCGGCCCGGTACAGCATGTTCAGGTGCTGCGAGATGTTGGGCTGGCTCAAGGCGAGGTGCTCGACCAACTGGCCGACGTTGCGTTCGCCCGTCATCAGCGTGCAGACGATGCGCAGCCTTGTGGGTGCGGCCAACATCGCGAACAGCTCTGCGGCGATTTCGTACACCCTGTCGGCCAGCCGTTCGCTCATCACGCTCCCGATCAACACATTCATCCACATATTCGTGTGGATGGATATTAGCTTCGAGTGATGTTCGACAGCTTCCGGACTTACCCGGGCTATCTGTCCTAGACAACCGCCGGCTGCAGCAGGCGCAGGGTGCCCGCCTCGGCGTCGATCTCGGCCGGCAGGCCCAGGGGCAGCGTGAACTTGCGCCGGATGTGGCCGAAGCTCGCGCCGCTGTAGACGGGCACGCCCAAGCGAAGGAAGTAGTCGTCGAAGACCTCGTCCAGCGTCAGCGTGCCGAAGTTGCCGTCGCCCGGCCCGCAGTTGGTGAAGGCGCCCAGCACCACGCCGGCCAGGCGGTCCAGCGCCCCGGCCAGTTTCAGGGTGCTGAGCATGCGGTCGACGCGGTAGATGTATTCGTTGATGTCTTCCAGGAACAGGATGGCACCGTCGAAGCGCGGCCAGTAGGCGCTGCCGGCCATGGCGCTGAGCACGGCCAGGTTGCCGCCGACCAGCGGCCCCTGGGCCCGGCCGCCGCGCAGCGTGCGCGTGCGGTTGCCCTTGGGCACCAGTGAATCTTCCTTGTCCTGCGGGTTGGCCAGCAGCATGGGCTGCGCGTCCATCACCGTGCCGCGGAAATGGCGCACGCTGAATTCATTCCACTCCGAAGCCGCCATCGGGCTGTGGAAGGTGACCAGCCCGGTCTGCACCTGCACGGCATTGACCAGCGCGGTGAGATCGGAAAAGCCGCCCAGGAACTTCGGGTTGCGCCGGATGGCGGCGTAGTCGACGAGCGGGAGCATGCGGCCGCCGCCCGAGCCCCCGGTCATGGCCAGGATGCCGTGCACGCCGGGGTCGGCAAACATGGCGTTGATGTCGCCGGCACGCTGCGCGTCGGTGCCGGCGAAGTGGCCGTAACGCGCGCGCAGGTTCGGCGCCTCGCGCACCTTGAAGCCCAGGGCCAGCAGGTTCTCGGTGGCGATGTCGTAAGGTGCCCGTTCATAGATCGGGCCCGACGGATTCACCAGGGCGATGGTGTCACCCGGCTCCAGGCGGCGCGGCCTGAGCATGGGGAGGACGGGCGGCCGCGCCTGGGCCCGCAGCGGCATCGCAGGCACGGCCAGCGCGGCGGCAGCGGCCGGTGCGGCCTGGATGAATCGGCGTCGTTGCAGGGCCATGGTCGCAGTTCCTTGTCAGGTTCAGTCCACGCGCGGCAGGGTGCGGCGCACTGCGTCGCGATCGCCGTGGTCGAAATGCCACCACTCGGTGGGGATGCCCAGAAATCCGCCTGCCGCCATGGCCGCTGCCAGGCGCTCGCGCAGCGCCACCTGGCCCGGGGTCAGTATGCCGCTGGCCAGGTGCGCCGCATGCAGCGCGGGGTGCGAGGCCAGGCTCATCTCGTCGAAGCCACTGCCCATGTCGACTTCCTGCCCGGCCGCATCGAGCAGGGTCACGTCCACGGCCATGCCGAAGCTGTGGATGGAGCCGCGCGCCGGGTCGGCAAAGTACATCGCCATGGGCGTGCCCACCACATCGGCCCAGATGGCTTCCTGCACGCGCTGCGGGCGCAGTGCGTCCAGCACCCGCAGTTGCCAGCCAGGGTGCCGGGCGGCCAGCCAGGCGGCGGCGGTTTCCAGGCCGCTGGCCGCTTCGGTGCGCAGCCAGGCGCAGTCGAAACCGCGGTAAAGCACGCGACCGGCGAAATTGTCGGTACCGGCGTAGCGCAGGTCGTGAGCCACGCCGCGCAGGCTGGACAGCGCCCGGAATGCCGGGTGGCCGGGGACGTCTTCGACGCGAACGATGGCGCTGGGCCTCATTCGCGCCAGACGCCTTCGAAGTCGACGCTGCCGTCGGCGGCCATCACGAAGCCCTGCACGTCCTTGCGCAGCGGGATGTAGATCGACGAATGGGCCATGGTGATCCAGGGCCGTTCACGCTTGAAGATGGCCTGCGCGCGTTCGTAGAGGGCCAGCCGCTTCGGCTCGTCGACCTCGGCACGCGCGGCTTCGAGCAGGGCGTCGAATTCGGGGTTGCAGAACTTGATGCCGCCGCGGCTGGAAGCGCAGGTCAGGTTGGGCGCCAGGAAGTCGTCGGCCGAAGGCACATCGGTGCTCCAGCCGCTCATGTAGACATCGTGTTCGCCGCTGTTGGCGCGCTTGAGGTATTCGCCCCATTCATAGGTGAGGATGCGCGCCCGGATGCCCACCTGCGCCCAGTCGGCCTGGATCAGCTGGGCCATCAGCTGGCCGTTCGGGTTGGTCGGCCGGCTGATAGGCAGGGCCCACAGATCGATGCTCGTGCCCGGCGGCACACCGGCCTGGGCCAGCAAGGCGCGGGCACGGGCGGGGTCGTAGTCGTTGCGCAGGGCGGTGTTGAAGCCGGGCACGCTGGGCGGGAAGGCACTGACGGCCTGCAGCGCGTCACCGCGCGGGAACAGCACCTTGAACAGCGCGTTCCGGTCGATGGCGATGTCCAGCGCCTCGCGCACCTCGCGCCGGGCGAGCAGCGGCCGCTGCAGATTGAAGGCCAGGTAGCTGATGTTCAGCGCCCGCGTCTTCATGATCTTGACACGCGGGTGCCCGCTGAGCGTGCTGACATCGACGTCGCGGATGGCCGCCGCCACATGGCATTCGCCGCGCGCCAGCTTCTGCACGCGCACGTTCGGTTCGCGGCTGATGGCGAAGATCAGCGCCCGTGGCTTCTGCACCCCGCCCCAGAAGGCCGGATGCGGCTGCAGCCGCAGCACGTCGTCCTTGCGGTAGCTCTTGAAGCGCCAGGGGCCGGTGCCCACCGGCTGGTTGTTGATGGCGCTGGCACGGCCGGCAGCCAGCAGCTGCGCAGCGTATTCGGCCGAATGGATCGACGCGAAGGCACTGGCGAAATAGGACAGGAAGTTGACGTTGCCGCGGTGCAGCCGGAAGCGCACCGTATGGTCGTCGACACGGTCGATGCCGGCGATCATCTGCGCCAGCCCCAGGCTCTGGGCGTGCACGAACGTCGCCGGGAAAGCCCGGTTGAAGGGAATCTGCGGGTCGACGAGCCGGGTGAAGCTGAACATCACGTCGTCGGCGTTCATTGGCCGTGTCGGCGTGAAATAGGGCGTGGTGTGGAAGGCCACGCCGCGGCGCAGGGTGAAGCTGACCGTGCGCGCGTCGGGCGACACCTGCCAGGCCGTGGCCAGTGCCGGCTTCAGCGTGGCCGTGCCACGCTGGTAGCTGACCAGCCCGTTGAAGATCTGGGTGGTGACGTTGCTGGTGGCGCTGCTGTCCCACAAGGCCGGGTCGAAACCCTCTGGGCTGGCGTCGGCGCAGAAGACCAGGGGTTTGTCGCTGGCGCGAGCCAGCCCCGGCAGCGCCATCGCGGCCACAGCCACCGTCGCCATCGCGACACCGCAAGCCTGCAGGAAAAAATGGCTGTTCAGCACCGCTTCATGATAGCGGCGGGTAGCTTGGGCCCCCCGCAGCCCGGCACCGGCAAGACGCGGGCATTGACCTCCCCCAAATGGGGGGTTATCTCCAGCGCCTCGAACACCCACTTTCGGGGCGTTTCGCGTCATGTTCATACAAGTCAAGGATGCTGTTCTAGGGGGCCAAAGCTAGCGTCACAGGATGAGCAGCTTCCTGGTCGGCCCTGAAGAAGACCCTGGCAAGGCGCTCAGCCCCCCAGCCGAGTCGGTGAATGCCCTGAGCGACGCCCTGCCACCACCCGAAGCCCCTTCCGAGACGTCGCTGTCGGCAGCCATCGACACCCTGGCCTACCCCATGCTGGCTTTGCAGCCCGACGGTTTGCTGCTGCATGCCAACCTGGCAGCCCGTGAACTGCTGGGCCAGGACGCACCCCCCCTGGAAGTGGGATCGGACGGGCGGGTTGCACCGCGCGTTGCCGGGCAGCGGGGTGGTTTCATCTCGGCCCTCCAGTCTGCCTCGACCGGTCAGCCGCAACAGCTGGCCTGGGCCGACGGCGACCTGACCGTGCACCTGGTGCTGCGGCCCCTGGCCGAAGCCAGCCCCGGCGCGCCCACGCCGCCGGTCCTGGTGATGCTGGCACCGCCCCCGGCCACGGTGTTCGATGCCAGCGGCTTTGCCAACACCCACAAGCTCAGCGCCGCCGAAACCCGGGTGCTGGAAGCCTTGCTGCATGGCCATCCGGCCGAGGTCACGGCGCAGCGGCTGGGTGTGGGCGTGGCCACCGTGCGCAGCCAGATCGCCGCCATCCGCCGCAAGACCGGCCACGACAGCGTGGCCGGCCTGCTCGCCGCCCTGGGCGACCTGCCACCGCTGCGACGCACAGGTAAATAGATCACCAAAGGCCCCGCCCGGATTCACCACCGCCCGAGAACCCCGATCCGTAGATTTCACCCCATGGCGACACGTCGTCGACACATCAGCCCAAGGGGTCACACCATGTACCAGATCGTCGGCGCCAAGGCGCAGCAGGTTCTCGCAGCGGCCATGGTCACCGGTGGCGCGTCCGGCGGCAACGGCTTCGACCACCGGCTGCCTTCAGCGGACCGCCGCAGCGGCGGCCAGTTCAGCCAGTGGCTCACACGCATGCTCGACGAGATCGACTACGGCATGCTCCTGGTCAGCGCCGACGCGCAGGTGTTGTACGTCAACCATGCTGCCCGCCACGAACTCGATGGCGACCACCCGCTGCAGTTGCTGGGCCATGCCTTGCGCGCCCACCGTCCGCAAGACGTGGCACCGCTGTACGACGCCCTGGCTGCAGCCCAGCGCGGGCTGCGCAGGCTGCTGACGCTGGGCGAAGGCGAACACCGGGTCAGCGTGTCGGTGGTGCCGCTGCCCTGCGCCGACGCCGAACAGGCCAGCGCTGCCGGCCAGACCACCCTGCTCGTGCTGGGCAAGCGCCAGATGTGCGCGCAGCTGTCGGTGCAGGGCTTCGCCCGCAGCATGTCGCTGACCCCCACCGAAACGAGGGTGCTCGAACTACTGTGCAACGGCGTTCGCCCGACCGAGATCGCCACCCGCCAGGGCGTGGCCGTCAGCACCGTGCGCACCCAGATCGGCAGCATCCGCGGCAAGACCGGTGCAGCCAGCATCCGCGAACTGGTGCGTCAGGTTGCGCTGCTGCCTCCGCTGGTGGGCGCCTTGCGCAGCGGACTGGCAGGCCGCTGAAGACTTCGCCCCGACCGGCTAGCATCGGCGCGCCCCGCCGGCCCTGAAGGCCGCGGCGCTCCGACCGATGGCCGCAGCCCGTACAGGCACCGCAACCCGACCCCCCGACCTGCTGGAGACCGCGCCGATGAGCGATTCGCTGCGGGCACTGGCGCGCCGGGGTGAGCGCCGCCACGTCAGGCGCGGCGTGCAGCTGATCGTCGAAGGCGACGTCGGCGACACCCTGTACATCGTGCTGCAGGGCCGGTTGCGCGCCTACAGCGCCGGACCCGACGGCCGCGAAGTCACCTACGCCAGCTACGGCCCCGGCGAATACGCCGGCGAGATGGGCCTGGACGGCGGTCCCCGTTCGGCCAATGTCGAAGCCGTGGAACCCAGCATCTGCGCCGTGATCGCCCGGCCCACGCTGCAGGCCCATCTGCAGGAAGACCCGGCATTCGCGTTCGAGTTGCTGGCCAAGGTGATCCGCCGCGCCCGCGCCACCACCATCGGGCTGAAGCAGATTGCGCTGAACGACGTCTACGGCCGGCTGAAGGCCTTGCTGGAAGAGATTGCCCTGCCCGACGCCGACGGCCGCCGCGTTGCAGAACCGGCGCCTTCGCATCTGGAAATCTCGCAGCGCCTGGGCTGTTCGCGCGAGATGATCAGCCGCGTGATGAAGGACCTGGAACGCGGCGAATATGTCGAGGTGGGCCGCCGCCGCATCGTGCTGCTGCGCGAACTGCCCGCAAAATGGTGAGCCTCGGGCGGTGAGCCTCAGGCCCTGGGTGGGCCGAACTGGCGGCTGGGCTTTTCGGCGCGCTGGTACAGCGGCTCCACCTTCGGCAGCTTCGACTGGATGTCGCGGATGCGGGTCTCGCCGGCCGGGTGGGTGGACAGGAACTGCGGCGGCGCACCCTTGCTGGCCGCCATCATCTTCTGCCACAGCGTGACACCCGCCTGCGGGTTGTAGCCAGCGCGGGCCGCCAGGTCCATGCCCACCAGGTCGGCCTCGGTTTCGTCTTCGCGGCTGAAGCGCAGCGTCAGCAGCTGCCCGCCCATGTTCAGCAGCGCGTCGCCGGTGCCGCCCAGCCCCAGCAGCGAACTGAGCACGTTGGCGCCGATGCGCGTGGCCGCCGTCTTGCCCATGCGTTCGCGGGCATGTTCGCGCAGCGCATGGGCGACCTCGTGGCCCATGATGGCGGCCACTTCCTGGTCGCTCAGCTGCAGCTTGGACAGGATGCCACTGTAGAACGCGATCTTGCCGCCGGGCATGCAGAACGCATTGATCTGGTCGCTGCCCAGCAGGTTGATCTCCCAGCGCCATTGCCGCGCCCGGCTGTTCCAGGGCATGGCATGGGGCACGATGCGCTGGGCGATGGCGCGCAGCCGCTGCACCTGGGGGTGGCTGTCCGGCGCCAGCGCGCGCTGCTGGCTGGCCTCCTGCATCATCTGCTGGTACTGCTGGGCAGCGGCGGCTTCCACCTGTTCGGCCGGCACCAGCTTCGTGAAGCGCGACTCGCGCCCGACCTCGCCGCGCAGGCCCTGGTCGGCGGCCTGGCCCTGCTGGGCCTGAGCGCTGCCGACGACGGCCGTGGCACCGCCCGCCAGCAGCAGGCCCGTGAACAGCCGGCGGCTGTGCAGCATGCACAGGCAGGTGGGGATGTGGTCCAGGGGTGTGTTCATGCGCGGGGGCAGGTGTCGTTCGGTACCCGGAGCCTGCAAGCCCCGGGGAAGGTGGTGGGCTCTGAAGCGATAGATCACAGCGGACGCGACAGGTTCAAGATGCTTCCCGGCAGTTTATCGAGCCCGGCCGCAGCAACGCTACAGTGCGCAACCAGGGCCCGGCCCAGTCTGCACCATGACCCTGCCCGGCTTTGCCGAATTCCAGGCCCAGGCCTTTGCCGAACGCGAATCCCGCTCCGAACGTCACGGCCAGCGGGGCTTCACCTTCTGCTTGGCAAGCAGCCAGCCGGCTTGAATCCTGGGCTTGCGCCCCGCAGATGCTCCTCATGAACACGTCACCGCCACCACTGCATCTGCCCTGCCCGCATTGCGGTGCCACGAATCGCCTGCCCGTGGCGCGCATCGACGAAGCACCGAACTGCGGCCGCTGCAGCCAGCCCCTGCTGGCAGGCCAGCCGCTGGACCTGGACGACAGCAACTTCGACAGCGTCGCTGCCGCCACCCGGCTGCCATTGGTGGTGGACTTCTGGGCCGCCTGGTGCGGCCCCTGCCAGGCCATGGCCCCGGCCTTCAAGCAGGCCGGGCAGCAACTGACCGGCCGCGCGCTGCTGGTGAAGGTGAACAGCGACGACAGCCCGATGCTGGCCGCGCGCTTCGGTATCCGCAGCATTCCCACCCTGGTGAAGCTGCAGGCCGGGCGCGAAGTGAAGCGGCAGAGCGGCGCGCTGCCGGCCTCTGCCATCGTTTCTTTTGCGGGCTGAGCCGCTTCAGGCGTTCGCGCGGCTGCGCGCCAGCGCCACGAACCAGTCCACGCAGTCGGCATTCGCCATCGCGTCGCGCTTGAACACCGTATCGGGCGCGGCGCCCAGCAACAGCTTCTTCACCGGCAATTCCATCTTCTTGCCCGACAGCGTGCGCGGCACCGCCGCCACCTGAAAAATATCGTTGGGCACGTGGCGCGCCGACAAGGCCTGACGGATGGCCAGGCGCAGGCGCTGCTGCAGAAAGTCGTCGAGCACGACTCCTTCACGCAGCACCACGAACAGCGGCATCCAGCTTTCGCGGCCCAGGAATTCCAGATCCACGACCAGGCTGTCCAGCACCTCGGGCAGGGCTTCCACCGCGCGGTAGAGCTCTGAAGTGCCCATGCGGATGCCGTGGCGGTTGATGGTGGCGTCGCTGCGGCCGTAGATCACCGCGCCATGCGTGCCCGCGCCGGGCCGCGGCGTGATGCAGATCCAGTCGCCATGGCGCCAGACGCCAGGGAACATGTCGAAGTAGCTGGCGGCGTAGCGCGCCCCGCCTGCGTCGTTCCAGAAGTGCAGCGGCATCGACGGCATCGGCTGCGTGCAGACGAGTTCACCCACTTCGCCGATGAGCGGGCGGCCTTCTTCCGACCAGGCTTCCACGGCCGCCCCCAGGCAGCGGCACTGCATCTCGCCTTTGACCACCGGCAGACCGCGGTGCCCGGCAACGAAGGCGCCAGCGAAGTCGGTGCCGCCGCTGATGGCGTTCAGCCAGATCGGCTGCCCGCCAGGGCGTGACAGCTGCTGCCAGATCCAGTCGTAGCAGTCGTCGGACAGCGGGCTGCCGGTGCTGCCCACGGCCTGCAGCCGCGACAGGTCGGCCACTTTCATCGGCTCGATGCCGGCCTTCAGGCAGCTGGCGTAGAAGGCGGCGCCGGCACCGAACCAGGTGATGCCGGTTTCGGCTGCGAAGCGCCAGAGCGTGCCCCAGTCAGGCGCCTTCGACGGCCCGCCGGGGTTGCCGTCGAACAGGCAGATGGTGGTGCCGCCCAGCAGCGCCGCGACCTGCGCGTTCCACATGATCCAGCCGGTGCTGCTGAACCAGAAGAAGCGTTCGCCGGTGCCCGCGCTCGGGTGCACGTCGTTGTGCAGGGCGCCTTTCAGCGATTCGAGCACGATGCCGCCGTGACCATGCACGATGGGCTTGGGCAGACCGGTGGTGCCGCTGGAATAGACGATCCACAAGGGGTGTTCGAAAGGCAGCCAGCGCGGCGCCCAGTCGGCAGGCGCGGCGCCGGCCAGCAGTTCGTCCCAGTCGTGGCCGGCGAAAGCGGTGCCACTGGCGGGCACGAAATCGGCCGCCCGCGCCGATGGGTCGATGCCCGGCACCAGCACCAGGTGCTGCAGCGTCGGCAGTCCGGCCAGCACCTCGCGCAGCACCGGCCGCCGGTCGTGCGCGGTACCGCCCCAGACCTGCCCGTCCACCGCCAGCAGCAGCCGGGGTTCGATCTGGCGAAAGCGGTCGAGCACGGCCACCGGTCCCATATCGGGGCTGCACACGCTCCACAGCGCACCCACGCTGGCGCAGGCCAGGAAGGCCACCACCGTCTGCGGCGTGTTGGGCAGGTAGGCACAGATGCGGTCGCCCGGCTGCACACCCAGCTGCGTGTAGCGCGTGGCCAGCACCGCCACCTGGCGCTGCAATTCCGGCCACGACAGCGTATGTGGCGGTATTCCCTGTGCCTGGCGGCTTTCGTTCTGGAACACGATGGCCGGGTGGCCGGCTGCAGTGGCCGTTTCCACATGGCGCAGCACCTGGCGGGCGTAGTTGGTCTGCGCGCCCGGGAACCAACGCGTGCCGGGCATGCGCGCACCGCCCGGCGGCGGCACCAGCACCGCGCTGTGCGGTGTGGGCGACTGCAGCTCGAAGTGGTCCCACAGGGCCTGCCAGAAGGCGGGCAGGTCGCTCACCGACCATTGCCACAGGTCGTCATAACGACCGAAATTCAGGCCACGGTGTTCGGCCAGCCAGGCTTCGAATCGGGCCATGCGCGTGCTCGTCATGCCGTGTTGCCTTTCAGGCCGGGGCCGGGTCGATGTCGGCCCAGCGGTACCAGTCGTTGTTGAACGGATGCCGCACCGGGCCGTGCACACCCGGCTGCAGCAATTCGGTGTCGATGGGGTGGTAGTGCGGGATCAGCGGCATGTAGGCCAACTGCAGGCGCTGGGCCTGGCGCATCAGCGCCAGCCTTTCCGGGCCGTCGGGCAGCAGGCGCTGGCGTTCGTACAGGCGGTCGAAGGCGGGCAGCTTGAAGCGGCTGTCGCTGCTCTGCCCGGCGTTGGGTCCGTAGGTCAGGCCGAGGAAGAAATCGCCATCGGGGCTGGCGGCGTTCCAGATGAAGCTCCAGATCATGAGCTGCCCCGACAGGGAACGCTTGATCAGTTCGCCGAACTTCGCGAACTCGAAGTCCACCTTCAGGCCCACGGCCTTCATCTGCTTGAACCACAGTTCGCTGAGCGCGCGTGAACGCTGGTCGGGCGGAAAGGCCATGCGCAGCACGAGGGGCTGGCCGTCGGGCAGTTCGCGCCAGCCGTCGCCGTTGCGGTCGGTGTAGCCATGAAGGTCGAGCAGCGCCCGCGCACGCGCCACAGAGGGCGTGCCCATTTCGCTTCTGAAGCCCGGGTCGAAGCCGTAGCAATGCGGCGGGATGATGCTCTGCGCCTGCAGCCCCTGGTCGCGGATGACGCCACGAACGATGGCCTGGTTGTCGTTGGCCAGCGCAATGGCGCGGCGCAGTGCCACCTTCTCCGGACCGTAGGCGTTCGGGCCGCCCACCAGCGGGTCGTCGAAATTGAAGAAGCTGTGGCTGATGGCCGCTGCCAGCCCGCGCTCTGCATGCACGCGGTCGCGCTGCAGGAATGGGGCGAGTTCACCGCCGGGCATGGCCAGTTGGCCGAAGTCGGGCGGCACCGTCATGACGTCGAACTCACCACGCAGGAAGGCCAGCCAGCGGGGCTGCGACTCTTCGACGATCTGCATCTCGATGCGGTCCACGCGTGGCGCGCGCGTGCCGGCCAGGCGCTGGGCCGCGGCCTGCAGATGCGCTTGCGGGCCCGCGCCCACGGTATGAAAGACCTGCTCGCGAAAGCGCGGGTTCTTCTCCAGCACGATCTGTGAACCGCGCCGCCACTGCGCCAGCCGGAAAGGCCCGGTCCCCACCGGGTGGGCCATCAGGTCGCTGCCATAGGCCTGCACCACCTCGCGCGCCACCGCGCCGCAGACGCCGCCAGCGAAGAGGGTCGTGAAGCGCGGCGAGGACTCGGCCAGGCGCACTTCGAAGCGGTAGCGGTCGAGCACGCGCAGGCCGGTCACCTCGGTGTCGTACGGAAATGGCGTCTTGTCCTTCAGGGCCTGTGCGCGCAGCTCGCTCAGGCCCAGGATCTTCTCGTTTTCGAACAGGTAGAGATGTTCGGTGATGGTGGCCGGGTCGTAGTAGCGCTTGATGCAGTAGACATAGTCGGCAGCGACCAGCTCGCGCGCCTGGCCCTTGAAGGCCGGGTCGTCGGCGAAGAAGATGCCGGGCCGGATGCTGACGATGAAGTGCCTGAAGTCGGCCGAGGCTTCGGGCAGGCGCGCCGCCGTCAGCGGCACCAGCACCGCGGGCCGGGCCAGCGGGTCGTAGGTCAGCGGGGCTTCGAAGATGTGGGCGTTGATGCGCAGCGAGGTCTGGTCGCTCACACGCGGCGGGTCGAATCCGAATTCGCCGATGTGCTGCACCACGCGCAAGGTCTTCTTCGGCACGCTGGCCCGCGCTGAGGCGGGCAGCAGCAGGCCGGCCGTGCCTGCTGCGATGAACTCCCGGCGGTCGACCAAAGGTATTGCCATCTCAGGCGCTGGGCTCTGATCCAAGCTTCCCACCACGGAACCGGCTCTGCCGGTCCGTTGGTGGACGGCCCCCGTTGGCTGGAAGTTCGGGGGTAGCGAGCGCCAGCGAGCTCGGTGGCTCCATCTCCACGAAATGCCACCACTCGTTCCAGAACACCGGGCGGCGGTAGCCCACCAGGGCCGGGTGGAAGAGGTCGGCCACGAAGCGGTGCACGTGCAGCTTGTAGGGTGCGTAGGCCACGGCCAGGCGCTTGGCGCGGTCGAACAGGGCTTCGCGTTCCGGGCCGTCGGGCAGCACGCTGAGCTGGTCATGGATGGTGTCGAACTCGGGCAGGGCGAAGCGCGCAAGGTTCTGCTGGCCAGCTTGCGGGCCGTAGTAGCGCGTCAGCATGGCCTGGCCGTCGCCGCTGGTGGCGCTGCTGGCCACGCCCCACATCTGCAGTTGGCCGGCGCGCGCGGCCTTCAGATTTTCCGGCCATTTGGCGGTCTTGAAGCGCATGCGGATGCCGATGCCCTGCATGGCTTTCTGCCACAGCTCGTTCAGCTGGCGGGTCTGCTGGTCGGGCTGGGTGGCACATTCCAGCAGCAGCGGGCTGCCGTCGGGTTGTTCGCGCCAGCCGTCGCCGTCGCGGTCGACATAGCCGTACAGGTCGAGCAGCGCGCGCGCACGGGCCGGGGCGTGGTCGCTGTTTTCGCTCTTGAACTGCGGGTCGTAGCCGCTCATGTGCGGCAGCACCGGGCTCTGCGCCGGGATGGCCATGCCACGGCGCACGCTGCGGATCTCGCGGTCCAGGTCCACGGCCAGGTTCATCGCGCGGCGCAGAGCCACCTTGTGCGGCTGCAGCCCGCCCAGCACCGGGTCCTGCATGTTGTAGTAGGTCATGGTGACGTCGGCGGTGAGCACGCGCTGGCCGCGGATGCCCTGGCGCGCCAGGTTCGGCGCCACGCGGCCGCCGGGCATGGCGACGTCGATGAACTCGTTGGGCAGCCGATCGATCAGGTCGGCCTGGCCGTTCAGGAACGACAGCCAGCGCGGCTGCTCGGCTTCGATGATGGACACCTCGACCCGGTCCAGCAGGGGCAGGCGCCGCCCGCGCAGCTGCGCGGCAATCGCCTGGCCCTCGGCGTCGTCGGCGGCGGGCTCGGCTTGCCACAGGCGTTCACGGTAGGTACGGTTGCGCTCCAGCACGATGAGCGAAGACCGCCGCCATTGCGCCAGGCGGAAGGGGCCGGTGCCCACCGGGTGTTCGCCGATGCGCTCGCCGTAGAAATCGGCCACCTCGCGCGCCACGGCACCGTACCAGCCGCTGGTGGCCAGCATCTCGGGCAGGCGCGGCAGCGGGTCTTCCAGGCGGATCTGCAGCGTGTAGCGGTCCAGCGCGCGCAGGCCGTCGATGGGGCGGTCATAGTCGAAAGGCGTCTTGTCCCTCAGCGCCTGCCGGCGCAGCGCTGCCAGGCCGACGAACTTGCGCTGCTCCATGCTGGCCCACAGTGGGCTTTTCACCGCGGGGTCGGCAAAGCGCTTGTAGCTGTAGACGAAGTCTTCGGCCACCAGCTCGCGGGGCCGGCCCTTGAATGCCGGGTCGTCGGCAAAGAAGATGCCTGGCTGCAGCCTCACCGTCCAGGTGCGAAAGTCGCTGCTGGCCTCGGGCATGGCGGCTGCCGTCAGCAGCACCAGCTTCGCAGGCCGTGCCAGATGGTCGTAGGCCAGCGGCGACTCGAGGATGTGGCAGATGACGGTGCGCGAATAGACGTCGCTGATCTGGGCCGGGTCGAAGCTGCTTTCGGCCACCGGGAAGGCATAGCGCAGCACCTTGGCCGCCACCGGCGCGGCGGCCGGGTTGCGTGCCTGCAGCGGCAGTGAAGGCGCGGCCAGGGCCGCGGTCAATGCGAGAGTCTGCCTGCGCTTCACGCCCGTCGCACGGCGGGGTCCATGTCGACCATGTGCCACCACTCGTTCCAGTAGACCGGCCGGCGGTAGCCGTCCATGCCCGGCCACATCATGTCGGCGACGAAACGGTGGCAGTGCAGCTTGTACGGCATGTACGCGATGGCCAGGCGCTTGGCCTGGTCGAACAGGGCCAGGCGCTCGGGGCCGTCGGCCAGTTCGCTCATCTGGTCGTGGATGGCGTCGAAGGCCGGCAGCTTGAAGCGGGCCAGGTTCTGGTTGCCGGCCTGAGGCCCGTAGTAGCGCGTCAGCATGCCCTGGCCGTCGCCACCGCTGGCGGCTGACGCCACGCCCCACATCTGCAGTTGCCCGGCGCGCGCGGCCTTCAGGTTCTCGGGCCACTTCGCGGTGCGGAACGCGACGCGCAGTCCGATCACGTTCATGTTGCGCTGCCACAGCTCGTTCTGCTGGCGGCTGGTCTGGTCGGGCTGGGTGGAAATGTTCAACACCAGCGGGCTGCCGTCGGGCTGTTCACGCCAGCCGTCGCCGTTTCTGTCGACGTAGCCGTGCAGGTCGAGCAGGGCCTTGGCGCGGGCCGGGTCGTAGTCGCTGGCCTCGCTCTTGAACTTCGGGTCGTAGCCGCTCAGGTGCGGCATGACCGGGCTTTGCGCCGGAATGGCCATGCCGCGCCGCAGCAGGCGAATCTCGCGCTCGATGTCCACCCCCAGGCTGATGGCGCGGCGCAGGGCCACCTTGTGCGGCTCCAGGCCGCCGACCACCGGATCGTCCATGTTGAAGTAGGTCAGCACGATGTCGCTGACCAGGGTGACGACGCCGCGCGCGCCCTTCTTCGCCAGGTTCGGCGCCACCTGCCGGCCGGGCATGGCGACGTTGATGAACTCTGGTGGCACGCGTTCGACGAAGTCGTATTCGCCGTTGACGAAGGACAGCCAGCGCGGCTGCGACTCTTCGATGATGGCCACTTCCACACGGTCGAGCAGCGGCACGCGGCGGCCGCGCAGGCGCGCGGCGATGGCCTGGCCTTCGGCGTCGTCGGCCGCGGGCTGCGCGTCCCACAGTCGTTCGCGGTAGCCGGGGTTGCGCTCCAGCACGATCTGCGAGGAACGCCGCCAGGAAGCCAGCCTGAAGGGCCCGGTGCCCACCGGGTGTTCGCCGATCTTGTCGCCATAAAAATCGACCACCTCGCGCGCGACGGCGCAGAACAGGTCGCTGATGGCCATGTTCTCGATGAAGCGCGGGTCGGCCTCTTCCAGCTGGAACTGCAGGGTGTAGCGGTCGAGTGCGCGCAGGCCTTCGACCGGGCGGTCGTAGTCGAAAGGCTGCGGACCGTCCAGCGCGGCCTTGCGCAGCACGGCCAGGCCGCGCACCTTCCAGTTCTCGACGCTGGCGGTCAACGGGCTCTTCACGGCCGGGTCGACAAAGCGCTTGATGGCGTAGACGAAGTCCTCGGCGACCAGCTCGCGCTTCACGCCCTTCAAGGCCGGGTCGTCGGCGAAGTGGATGCCGGGCTGTACGCGGAAAGTCCAGGTGCGGAAGTCGCTGCTCACCTCGGGCATGGCCGCGGCTGTCAGCGGCACGATCTTCGGCGGGCGCGCCAGGTGGTCGTAGGTGTAGAGCGATTCGAACAGGTGGGCGGTGACGGTACGCGAATAGCTGTCGTTGATGCGCGCCGGGTCGAAACTGGTCTCGGCGACCTGGAAGGCATAGCGCAACACGCGCGGACCGGCATCGGCCTGTGGCCGCGCGGCCGGCTGGGGCTGTGCCTGGGCCAGGCTGCCGCCCAGCGGCGCAGCCAGGCTGGCTGCGGTCCAGGCGATGGCGTCTCTGCGTTTCATGCGGTGCGGGGCTCCACGTCGACCATGTGCCACCAGTTGTACCAATAGGCTGGCCGGCGGTAACCGATCACGTTGCTGTACATCATGTCGACCAGGAAGCGGTGGCAGTGCAGCTTGTAGGGCATGTAGGCCACGGCCAGGCGCTTGGCCTGCCTGAACAGGGCCTCGCGTTCGGGGCCGTCGGCCAGCTGCGAGAGCTTGTCGTAGACGGCGTCGAAGGCCGGCAGCTTGAAGCGCGCGATGTTGCCCTCGCCAGACTGCGGCCCGTAGTAGCGCAGCAGGATGCCCTGGCCGTCCCCGCCCGAGGCGGCCGAGGCCACACCCCACATCTGCAGCTTGCCGGAGCGCGCGCCCTTCAGGTTCTCCGGCCACTGGGCCGGCTGGTACTCGGCGCGCAGGCCCACGGCGGCCAGGTTCTTCTGCCACAGGTCGCTGAGCTCGCGCGCGGTCTGGTCGGGCTGCGTGGCGGGCCGCAGCACGAGCGGCCGGCCATCGGGCAGCTCGCGCCAGCCGTCGCCGTCCTTGTCGACATAGCCGTACAGGTCGAGCAGGGCCTTGGCGCGGGCGGGGCTGTATTCGCCGTTCTCGCTCTTGAACTTCGGGTCGTAGCCGCTGGTGTAGGGAATGACCGGGCTTTGCGCGACGATGCCCATGCCCCGGCGGATGACCTGGATCTCGCGGTCCAGGTCCAGGGCCAGGCCGATGGCCCGGCGCAGCGCCACCTGGTGCGGCTCGTAGCCGCCCACCACCGGGTCTTCCATGTTGAAGTAGGTCATGACGACATCGGTGGCCAGCACGCGCTGGCCGGTGATGCCGCGCCTGGCCAGGTTCGGCGCCACCTGCCCGCCCGGCATGGCGACGTTGACGAAGGCCCCGGGCAGGCGTTCGAGCAGGTCGAACTGGCCGTTCAGGAACGACAGCCAGCGCGGCTGCTCGGCTTCGATGATCGAGACCTCGACGCGGTCGACCAGGGGCAGGCGCCGACCCTTCAGGCGCGCCAGGATGGCCTGGCCCTGGGCGTCGTCGGCAGCGGGCTGGGCGTCCCAGAAGCGCTCGCGGTAGCCCGGGTTGCGCTCGAGGATGATCTGCGACGAGCGCCGCCACTGCGCCAGACGGAAGGGCCCCGTGCCGACCGGGTGCTCGCCGATCTTGTCGCCGTAGGCCTGCACCACCTCGCGCGCCACCGCGCCATAGGTGTCGGTGGCCGCCAGGATGTCCATGAAGCGCGGGCGCGACAGGCCCAGGTTGAACTGGACGGTGTAGCGGTCCAGGGCGCGCAGACCCTCGATCGGCCGGTCGTAGTCGAAGGGCTTGCGGCTGTCCAGCGCCTGCTGGCGCAGCGCCGCCAGGCCCAGCAGCTGGGCGTCTTCGAGCGTGTTCCAGGTCGGGCTCTTGACGGCGGGGTCGGCAAAGCGCTTGAAGCTGAAGACGAAATCCTCGGCCGTCAGTTCGCGTCTCGCACCCTTGAAGGCCGGGTCGTCGGCGAAGAACACCCCGGGCCGGATCCGGATGGTCCAGCGCGTGAAGTCGGCGTTGACCTCGGGCATGGCCGCGGCCAGCAGCGGCACCACCTTGGGCGGCCGCGCCAGATGGTCGTAGTTGTAGAGCGCCTCGAAGATGTGCGAGGTGATGGTGATGGAATAGACGTCGTCGCGCTGGGCCGGGTCGAAGTTGGTCTCGGCCGTGTTGAAGGCGTAGCGCAGCACGCGCTGGCCACTGGGCTGGGGCTGCTGCGCCAACGCCGGCCAGGCCAGGGCGGCACCGGCCGCGGCGCCCAGTCCTAGCGTCTGCCGACGCTTCACTGCGCCGCCCCGCGGGCGCGCTGCTGCACCTGCAGGTCGATGTCGATGTACTTCCAGAAATCGCGCACGAAGATGTTGCGGTGGTAGCCCTGCACCCAGGGCTGGGCGATGTCGGTGAAGATGCGGTGCACGTGCACCTTCATCGGCATGTAAGCCACCATCAACCGGGCGGCTTCGTAGATCACGGCATTGCGTTCCGGCCCGTCGGGCATGGTGCGCTGCTGTTCGTAGAGCTTGTTGAAGGCCGGCAGGTCGAAGCGTGCGTGGTTCGACTGGCCCTTGTTCGGGCCGTAGCCCACGGCCAGGAAGGTGTCGCTGTCGGGGCCGCCGGTCCAGCCCAGACCCCACATCATCAGCTTGCCGGCACGGCTGCTCTTCAGGTTCTCGGGCCACTTCGCGGTCTCGAACTCGATCCGGATGTTGATCGCCTTCATGTTGCGGTTCCACTGCTCGATGAGCTGGCGGCTCTGCTGGTCGGGCTGGGTGCTGTAGCGCAACACCAGGGGCTGGCCATTGGGCTGGTCGCGCCAGCCGTCGCCGTCCTTGTCGACCCAGCCATGCAGGTCGAGCAGGGCCTTGGCGCGGCCCAGGTCGTGGTCGCTCATCACGCTCTTGAACTTCGGGTCGTAGGCCGTGGTCTCGGGTGCGATGCTGCTCTGCGCCGGTATCGCCTGGCCGCGCCGGACCAGGCGGATTTCGCGGTCCACGTCCACCGCCAGGCTGATGGCGCGGCGCAGCGCGACCTGGTGCGGCTGGTAGCCGCCGACCACGGGGTGCTCCATCGCGAAGTACGAATACGCGATGTCGGCACGCGGGTAGCGCACCATCTGCAGGCCCTTCTTCGCCAGGTTGGGCGCGAGCCGGTTGTTCGGCAGCACGGTGCTGGCGAAGTCGGCCGGCACCTCCTCCATCAGGTCGTGTTCCTCGTTCAGGAAGGCCAGCCAGCGCGGCTGGTTCTCTTCGATGATGGAGATGTGCACCTCGTCGATGAGCGGCAGGCGCTGGCCCTTGTACTTCTGCGCGATGGCCTGCAGCCGCCGGGCCTCCTCGCTGTCGCCGGCCGGCGGGCTTTCATCGTAGAAGACCTCGCGGAAATTCGGGTTGCGCGCCATCACGATGCGCGAACTGCGCTTCCAGTCGGCCAGCCGGTAGGGGCCGGTGCCCACGGGGTTCTCGCCCACCTTGTCGCCGTAGAACTCGACCACCTCGCGCGCCAGCGCGCCGGTGAAGGAGCCGTCGGTGAAGTAGCTGTAGATGAAGCGCGGCGAGGGCTGGGCCAGCTTGATCTGGAAGGTGTAGCGGTCCAGCGCCTTCAGGCCTTCGACCGGCGTGTCGTAATCGAAAGGCTTTTTCTCGGCCAGCAGCTTCTTGCGCAGTTCGCTCAGGCCCAGGATGCCGGCACCTTCCAGGATGTAGAGGTTGCCGCTCTTCCAGCGCGGGTCGTAGTGGCGCTTGAGCGAATAGACGTAGTCCTCGGCCACCAGTTCGCGCTTCTTGCCCTTGAACGCCGGGTCGTCGGCGAAGTAGATGCCGGGCTTGAGGCGGATGGTGAAGGTTCTGAAATCTTCCGAGATCTCGGGCATGGCCGCGGCCGTGGCCAGGCGCAAGCGCGCGGGCTTGGCCATGAACTCGAATTCGTAGGGTGCCTCGAAGAAGCCGTTGGCCACGGTGCGCGAATACAGGTCGGTGATCTGTGCCGGGTCGAAGCTGGTCTCGGCAACTCGGAAGGCGTATCTCAGGACCTTCTTGCCCTGGGCAGGCGCCTGGGCCGCTGTCGAGGCCGGGTTCTGGGCCAGGGCCTGGACCGCGGGGAAGCACAGCACCAGCGCCAGCAGGCTGGCCAGGGCAAGGCGAAAGGGGGTCATGCGGAGCTCCTGCACGCTCAGGGTGCGGCGGCGTCGGGCGCGATGTCGACATGGCGCCAGAAGTCGCGGATGAAGGGGTGCGGCACGTAGCCCCGCACCCGCGGCTGCACCAGCCAGGTCTGGACGTCGTGGCCGCTGGCCTTGTAGGGCATGTAGGCCAAAGCCACTTTCATGCCTTGCTGGATGAGGGCGTCGCGCTCGGGGCCGTCGGGCAGCTGGCGCTGGCGCTGGTGGATGTCGTTGAACAGCGGCAGGTTGAAGCGCGAGGCATTGGCCTGGCCGACGTTCGGGCCGTACAGCAGGTCCATGAAGTAGCTGCCGTCGGGAATGGCGGCAGACCAGCCCGTGGTCCACATCATCAGCCGGCCGGCGCGGCTGGCCTTGATGTTCTCGGGCCAGGTACTGACACGGAAGTTGATCTTCACGCCAATGGCGTTCATCGACTTCTGCCACAGGCCCTGCAGCGCGCGCGCGGTCTGGTTCGGTTCGGTGGTGAGTTCCAGCACCAGCGGGCTGCCGTCGGGCTGGTCGCGCCAGCCGTCGCCGTCGCGGTCGGTGTAGCCGAACAGGTCGAGCAGGGCCTTGGCCCGGCCAGGGCTGTGCTCTGCCATCTCGGACTTCAGCTTCGGGTCGTAGCCGCTCACGCCCGGCGGCATCAGCGACTGGGCCGGCACCATCTGGGAATAGCGCACCAGCGAGATCTCGCGGCTGGTGTCATAGGCCAGCGACAGGGCGCGGCGCAAGGCCACGCGCTCGGGCTGCAGGCCGCCGACCAGCGGGTGGTCCATGTTGAAGTAGACATGGCGCGTGATCGGGATGACGTACTGCCGCATCTGCACCCCGCGCCGCGCCAGGTTGGGCGCGACGACGTTGTTCGGCACCGCCTGGGTGATGAACTCCGGCGGCACCCACAGCAGGTCGAGTTCGTCGTTCAGGAAGGCCAGCCAGCGCGGCTGGGTCTCTTCGATGATGGCGATCTCCACCCGGTCCACCATCGGCAGGCTGCGCCCGCGGAACTGGTTGGCGATGTCGCGGCCCAGCGTGTCGCCCTCGGCCGGCTGTTCGTTGTGCACGCTGTGCTTGTGCACGGGATTGCGTTCCAGCACGATGCGCGAGCTGCGCGTCCAGCTCACCAGGCGGAAAGCGCCGGTGCCCACCGGCGGCACCATCTGGTCGGCCGGGTGGGCTTCGACCACCTCGCGGGCCAACGCGCCGCTGACGCCCGGTGAAGCAAACACGTACGGCAGGCGCGGCGCCGGCTGTGCGGTACGCACCTCGAACCGGTAGCGGTCGAGCACGCGCAGGCCGGCGACTTCGGTGTCGTAGTCGAAGGGTGTCTTTGTGTCGAGCGCCTTCTTGCGCAACTCGCTCAAGCCCAGCAGGCCGGCGTTTTCGTAGTGGAACAGCGTGGGGCTGCGGGTGGCTGGGTCGTAGTAGCGCTTGATGCTGTAGACGTAGTCGGCGGCCGTCAGCTCGCGCGGCTGGCCCTTGAAGGCCGGATGGTCGCTGAAGTAGATGCCGGGCTTGATGCTGAAGACGAAGCGGGTGTAGTTGTCCGACACCTCGGGCAGTTGCGCCGTGTTCGGCTTCAGCCGCACCGGCCGCGCCAGCAGGTCGTAGGTGAGCGGCGCGTCGAACAGGCTGGCCACGACGGCGGCCGATGTGACGTCTGAAATGCGCGGTGGGTCGAATCCGGTTTCGCTGCCGTTGAAGGTGACGCGCACGGTCTTGCCCTGGGCCGCGACGGGCCCGGCCCAGGCGCAGCACAGGGCAGCGAGCAACATGCTGGCCAGGCGCCAGGCGGACAGGAAAGACGGGGTGGCAGACATCGGCGCGATCATCCCTGGAAAGAAACGGCTCGGGCAAGAGCCACGGGAGGATCGGAGTCTAGGCGCGCTCGGGCACGGGCCTTGCTCGACTTCACCCGCACCCCGGGGGGGAAATCACCCGACGAAACGCCCCCGCCCCCCCCCTACACTCGCCCATTCCAAATTTCGGGCGTCCCGCCACATTGCGGTGGCGCCACCCGGAGACCCGCAACGATGGCCGCCTACCTGATACGCCGCCTTTGGCAGATGATTCCCACGCTGGCAGGCGTGATCCTGCTGGTGTTCTTTCTGTTCAAGTACTTCGGTGGCGACCCGGCCGAGGTGCTGGGCGGCCTGAACGCCAGCCCCGAGCAGATTCAGGCCATCCGCCAGACCCTGGGCCTGGACGAGCCCGTCTGGTACCAGCTGTGGATCTTCGTCAAGCAGATCGTCACCTTCGACTGGGGCACGAGCTGGGCCACCAACGAAGCCGTGAGCAACCTGTTCGCCACGCGGCTGCCGGCCACGCTGACGGTGATGATCCCCATCCTCATCCTCGACGTGCTGCTGGCCCTGCCGATTGCGATGTGGGTGGCCTACCGCCGCGGCAGCCTGACCGACCGCACGCTGATGGTCATCACCACCGTGGCGCTGTCGATCAGCTTCCTGGTCTACGTCATCATCGGCCAGTACGTGTTCGGCTTCCAGCTGGGCTGGTTCCCGGTGCAGGGCT
>LNFM01001111.1_pt1 | contig 67349 bp, 60 predicted proteins | sample 596031 | NCBI WGS metagenome assembly LNFM01 (sample SAMN04254537, study PRJNA301005) | activated carbon metagenome | isolation source: dual media filters at the Ann Arbor, Michigan drinking water treatment plant | place: USA: Ann Arbor
GCTGGCCGGCATCGCGCTGCTGCCGCTGCACCCGGCCTTGCCCGAGGCCGAGGCGGCGCGGCTGGCGGCGGCGGCCGGCGCGCGCCGCCTGGGCGTGGCCGATTGCCTGGACGCCGCCGGCGGCGCAACTCTGCCGCCCGCCGACAGCCATGTCCCGGCGCCCGACGACGACCTGTTCCTGGTGCCGACCTCGGGCTCGTCGGGCGCGCCCAAGCTGGCGCGGCTGACGCACGGCGCGGTGCTGGCCGGCGCCGCGGCGTTGAACGAACGGCTGCCCTTCGCGCCGCAGGACCGCTGGATCCTGACGCTGCCGCTGTCGCACGTGGGCGGGCTGTCGGTGCTGACGCGCTGCCTGGCCGCGCGCCGCGCCATCGTGCTGGTGCCGCGCTTCCACGAGGACGCCGTCTGGACCGCGATGGCGCGCGACGGCGGCACGCGGCTGTCGGCGGTGCCGGCCATCGCCGACCGGCTGCTTGCTGCCGACGGCGCCGGCCGCCTGCGCGGGCTGAGCCTGATGATGCTGGGCGGCCAGGCGGCGCCGCTGGCGCTGCGGCGCGCGCTGGCCGAGACCGGCTTGGCAGCGGTGGCCAGCTACGGTCTCACCGAAAGCTGCGCCGCCGCCGCCTGCGAGTCACCCGCCGATGCCGGCCGCCTGCTGCCGGGCTGCGGCGCGGCCTTGCGCGGCGTGGCCGTCACCATCGCCGATGTCGACGGCGCGGCGTTGCCCGCCGGTGCGCCGGGGCGCATCCTGCTGCGCAGCCCGGCGCTGCTGGCCGGCTACGCCGGACGGCCCGAACTGGCGGTGCGGGACGGCGCCGGCCGCCTGGACACCGGTGACCTGGGCTGGCTGGACGAGCAGGGCCGCCTGCACGTTCAGGGGCGCAGCGCCGAGCTGATCGTCACCGGCGGCGAAAAGGTCGTGCCCGGCGTCGTCGAGGCGGCGCTGCGCGAGCATGCCGCGGTGCGCGACGCGGTGGTCTTCGGGCTGCCCGACGAGCGCTGGGGCGCCATCGTCTGCGCCGCCGTCGAGGGCCCGCCCGCGCTGGAGCAGGACGCAGCCTTGCGCGCGCTGCTGGGCCAACTGCTGCCGCCCTGGGCGCGGCCGCGCCGGCTGGCGCTGTTCGACGCGCTGCCGCGGCTGGCCACCGGCAAGGTCGACCGCCGCGGCACGCCGGCGCTGGCCGCGCCGCGGCTGCGCCCCTGGCGCGGCTGAAGGCCGCCATGCCCGCCACCGCGCTGCTGCTCGTGCTGCTGGCCGCCGTGCTGCACGCCAGCTGGAACATCGCCGCCAAGCGCGCCGGCGGCGACCACCGCTTCACGCTGCTGACCAGCCTGCTCACCTGCCTGGTGTGGCTGCCGGCCGGGCTGTGGTTCGGCTGGGACGAGGTGCCGCGCTGGGGCTGGCGCGAATGGGGCGTGGTGGGGGCCAGCGCCGTGGTGCACCTGCTGTACTTCAACGCGCTGCTCACCGGCTACCGCAAGGGCGACCTGACCGTGGTCTACCCGCTGGCGCGCGGCAGCGGGCCGCTGCTCACGGCCGGCGCCGCGGTGCTGCTGCTGGGCGAGCGGCTCAGTGCTTTCGGTGCCGCCGGTGTGCTGGCCGTCTGCGGCGGCGTCTTTCTCATCGCCGGCGGCCCGGCGCTGTGGCGCCGCGGGCATGACCCGGTGCAGCGCGCGCGCACCCGCGCCGGCATCCGCTGGGGCTTGATCACCGGCGCCCTGATCGCCGGCTATTCGGTCATCGACGGCTACGCCATCAAGGTGCTGGCGCTGGGCCCGGTGATCTTCGACTACCTGTGCAACGTGCTGCGCGTGCCGCTGCAGCTGCCGCAGCTGTGGCGCGACCGCGTCGGCTTCACCGCCGCCTGGCACGCGCAGTGGAAGCACGCGCTGGTGGTGGCGGTGCTCGGGCCCCTGGCCTACATCCTGGTGCTCACGGCGCTGCAGCTGGCGCCGCTGTCGCACGTGGCACCGGCGCGCGAGGTCTCCATGCTGGTGGCGGCGCTGCTGGGCGGCCGCCTGCTGGGCGAGGCCGACCGCGGGCTGCGCCTGCTGGGCGCGGCCTGCATCGCGTGCGGCGTGATGGCGCTGGCGGTCGGGTGAGGGCGGTCGGATGAAGCTGCTGGGCGTGGACTTCAGCTGCGCGCCCTCGCGGCGCAAGCCCATCGTGGCCGCGCGCGGCACGTTCGACGGCCGCCTGCTGCGCCTGCAGGCGCTGGACGCGCTGCCCACGCTGGCCGGCTTCGAGGCGCTGCTGGCCGAGCCCGGCCCGTGGCTGGGCGCGTTCGACTTCCCCTTCGGCCTGCCGCGCGCCTTTGTCGACGCGCTGCAACTGGGCGACAGCGCCGCGGCGGTGATGGCCGAGCTGCAGCGGCGCGCGCCCAGCCGCATGGCCTGGCGCGCACTCATCGACACCTGGGGCGCGACGCAGCCGCGCGGCCAGCGCCTGCTGCACCGCGCCACCGACCGTGCGCTGCCCGGCGTGCAGTCCACCAGCCCGCTGCAGACGCGCTACGTGCCGGTGGGCTTCATGTACTACGAGGGCTTTGCGCGCCTGCTGGCCGCGGGCGTGCATATCCCGGGGCTGCGCGCGGGCGATGCGCAGCGCTGCGCGCTCGAGGGCTATCCGGCCATCCTGGCGCACGAGCTGATCGGCCGCCGCTCGTACAAGAACAGCCCTCTGCCCGACCGCCTGATTGCGCGCAAGGACCTGGTGGACGCGCTGGAGCAGGGGCGCACGCGCCTGGGACTGCGCCTGAAGCTCACCCACGCGCAGCGCGAGGCGCTGGTGGACGACGCCGGCGGCGACCGCATCGACGCCGTGCTGTGCCTGGCCCAGGCGGCCTGGGCCGGCACGCAGCCGGGTTACGGCCTGCCGGTGGACATCGACCCGGTGGAGGGCTGGATCGTCGGCGGCTGAACGAAGCGCAGGCTCAGGGCCAAGTGGCCAGCACCTGCTCCATCCACGGGCCCATGGCCTGGCCCAGCTTGGCGTAGCCTGAACGGTTGGGGTGGATCTCATTGACCCAGTCGCCCGATGAACTGGTCTTGCTCGTGTCCGGTGGCACCAGTTTCACGGCCGTGGCCGAGTCGAACACGCGCACGGCGGGCAGGGCGTCGGCATGGCCCGAGCCACTGTCCAGCGACAGCAGCAGGCGGCGCAGGCGGCCGAAGAGCTCGGCCGCCACGGCCTGGCGTTCGGCCGGCGGGATGCCGGCGGTCTGGAAGGCGGGGAACAGCCAGCCCTTGGCCGAACCCAGCGTGCCCACCGGCCACACCGTGGGCACCGAATAGGTGTGCAGCAGCAGCGGCCGGCCCTGGCTCGGGCCTTCGTCGCGGCGCGCCACCAGCACGCGGAGGTTGGCCAGCAGGAACCCCTCGAGCTGCTGCCAGCCGGCCTCGCTGACGTAGCGCGCCGGGCCGCTGGCGCCGTCGGTCCTTGCCGCGGCCTCTTGCGGCGTGAGCAGGATGCGGTGCGCCAGCGGCGTGGGCTGGCCGGCCTGGTCGCGCACTGGCAGTTGCGCGGCGTCGATCAGGTCGTTGCCGCCGGCCGAGACGACGATGGCTTCCCAGTACCTGGCGAAGTTCTTCTTGCGCAGCATGCGGTCGAAGTCGGGGTCGTTGATGCCGGCCACCATCTGCAGCAGGGTGTCGCCCGGGTAGGCGCAGTTGACGACGATGGTGCTGGTCTGCACTTCCAGCTCGTACAGCAAGTTGGAGTTCTGCTGCAGGTTCAGGCCGCCCAGCGTGAACCACGAGTCGCCCTCGGCCAGCAGGCGCCTGCCGTAGCTGGCCAGGTCGGGTGGTTCGCCGGAGCGCAACTCGGCGGGGTTGGTGATGCGAGGCTTCATGCGGTTCTCCTCCGGCTGCTTGGCCGAAGATGCTAGCCGCGCGCCGTGGCGCGCGCCAGACCTCGCAAGCCCTGCCCGCCAGCACCGACCGCCAGCACCGACAATCGACGCCGCCATGGCCACACGTTCAACCCCAGCCGGTGGGCTGGTCTATTCCACCGAGGCCGGCCGCATGTGCCCGGCCTGCCGCCGCGCTGTCGCCGACTGCCTTTGCAAGGCGGCTGTCGCGCCGCGTGGCGACGGCGTGGTGCGTGTCAGCCGCGAGACCAAGGGCCGCGGTGGCAAGGCGGTGACGCTGGTGCGCGGCCTGGCGCTGGAGCCCGAGGCGCTGGCTGCGCTGGCCAAGCGCCTGCGCACGGCCTGCGGCGCCGGCGGCACGCTGAAGGACGGCGTGGTCGAGGTGCAGGGCGACCATGTCGAGCGTGTGCTGGCCGCGCTGCAGGCCGAGGGCCACCGGCCCAAGCGCGCCGGCGGCTAGCGGCGCAGGCGCTTCAGGCGCTCAGGCGGCTCCCATGCGCAGCCGCCGCGCCGCCTCTTCGGCGCGCGCGTCGTCGATCTCGCGCAGCACGCCGTGCACGTCGGCCGGCGCGCCGCTGGCGACGAAGCGGCCGCTCAGCGCCGCCGCCTGCAGCGGCACGCCGCGGCGGTAGAGATCCCAGATCTCGGGGCCGTACTGCGTGGCCAGCAGGGACGGGGCAAAGCGGCCGAAGAAGTCGCGCAGATTGGCCACGTCGCGCAGCAGCATGCGCTGCGCGTGGTTGTTGCCGGCGGCGTCCACGGCCTGCGGCAGGTCGATGATCACCGGGCCGTCGGCGGCCAGGTGCACCACGCCCGCGCCCAGCATGCGCAGCACCTCATTGATGAGCGTGGCGTGGTGGACCAGCGCATCGGCCTCGTCGAAGTGCAGGTCGTTCAGGCGCGGCGCGGCGTGGCCTTCGGCGTCGATCACCAATTCCATCAGCAGCACGCCGTCCAGGAATTGCCAGGGCCGCGGCACGCGCACGCCGGCGCCGGCCAGGCGGCGCAGCGCGTCGACCTCGGCACTCTGCCAGGCGGCCTCTTGCACCTCGCGGCCGTAGCGCGTGCCCTTGGCCATGGCGCGCGCCGCGCGGCTGTTCTTGACCTTGCGGTTCTCGGTGTAATCCACGGCCTGGCGAAAGCTGCGCTGCTCGGCCTCTTTGTAGACCTTGGCCGCGCGCAGCTCGTCGCCGCAGCGCACCACGTAGACCTTGGCTTCCTTGCCGCTCATCAACTGGCGCAGCACCTCGTCGATCAGGCCTTCATCGATCAGCGGCTGTAGCCGGGCAGGGGTTTTCATCAATGGATTCTGCGCTGCCGCCGCGCCTGGCCCGTATCGGGGGAGGGGCGCAGCCCTTGCAACCTCACTGGCAGCTGGGGTTGGGCGCGAGAAAACGCGCGATGCACTGCACAATGCCTGGACGGATCTGCCGCCATCGGACCGGCCCGTGCAACCCCGGCAGAGGATTTCAGCCCGATGACCAAGCTCCCGGCGATTCTGACGGTGGACGACAACCCCACCAACCTGTACCTGATCAAGGCCATGCTCGACCACACCGGCATCGAGCTGGTGCGCGCCACCTCTGGCGCCGAGGCACTCCGCCAGGTGCTCGAGCGCGATTTCGCGCTCATCCTGCTGGACGTGCAGATGCCCGGCATGGACGGCTTCGAGACCGCCGTGCAGATCCGCCAGCGCGAGCGCTCGAGCCGCACGCCCATCATCTTCGTCACCGCGCACGCGCCCGACGGCGCCATGCTGCTCAAGGGCTACCGCGCGGGCGCGGTGGACTACCTGTACAAGCCGCTGGACACGACCGTGCTGCGCTCCAAGGTCGAGGTCTTCGTGGCGCTGTACCGCAACGCCGAGCTGCGCGCCCAGGCCGCGGCCATGGAAGCGGCCAACCGCCAGCTCGCCGAAGACCTGCGCGCGCAGGCCGAGCTGGCCGATCAGCTGGCCCACCTGACGCAGCACGACCTGCTCACCGGCCTGCCCAACCGCCAGGCGCTGGAGCACAGCCTGGCCGAGGCCCTGGCCCATGCCCAGGCCCAGCCGCGTGCGCGCAGCGTGGCCCTGGCCGTGGTGCACCTGGAGGGCTTTCGCAACATCGTCGACACCCTGGGCCATGCGGTCGGCGACGGCCTGCTGCGCGAGGCCGCGGCGCGGCTGCGCGGCGTGGCGCGCAGCCACGAAGTGGTGGCCCGGCTCGAGGGCGACGAGTTCGTGCTGATGCTGCCCGAACTGGTGGAAGCCGCCGACGCCGTGGGCGCGGCGGGCGACGCGCTGGCGGCGCTGGCCGCGCCCTTCGTGCTGGCCGGCCACGAGGTCTCGGTGGCCGCGCGCGTGGGCATTGCCGCGTCGCCGCACGACGGGCGCGACGCCGCCGGGCTGCTGAAGGCCGCGCGCATCGCGTTGGCCCAGGTCAAGGTCGAGGCCGGCAGCGGCTACCGCTTCTGCACACCCGAGCTGGCGGCGCGCGCCGAGCGCCGCTTCGCCATCGAGCACGGCCTGCGCCAGGCCTTGCAGCGCGACGAGTTCGTGCTGCACTTCCAGCCGCGCGTGATGCTGCCCGACGCCGGTCTGTGCGGCTTCGAGGCGCTGCTGCGCTGGAACAGCCCCCAGCTCGGGCTGGTGGGCCCGACCGAGTTCATTCCGCTGGCCGAGGACACGGGCCTGATCGTGCCCATCGGCGAATGGGTGCTGCTCAGCGCCTGCCGCCAGGCGCGCGCCTGGCTGGATGCCGGGCTGGACTGCCCGGTGATGGCCGTCAACGTGTCGCCACGCCAGCTCAAGAGCGAGGCCATCCTGGCCGCGGTGCGCGCAGCCTTGCAGCAGACCGGGCTGGCGGCGCGCCACCTCGAGCTCGAGATCACCGAGTCCGCGGCCGTGCTCGAAGACCAGGACTGCCTGGACCGCCTGCGTCGGCTCAAGGCCCTGGGCGTGAGCCTCTCGATCGACGACTTCGGCACCGGCAGCTCCAGCCTGAGCTTCCTGAAGTGCTTCCAGTTCGACCGCATCAAGGTCGACCAGTCTTTCATGCACGACATCGACAACGACGCCACCAACCGCGCCATCGCCGCAGCGGTGATGGCGCTGTCGCAGGACCTGGGCATCCCGGTGCTGGCCGAGGGCGTGGAGACCGAGGAGCAGGTGTCGTTCCTGCGCGAGCATTCCGCCACGGCCCCGCCGGGCGGCTGCGAGATCCAGGGCTTCCTGTTCAGCCACCCGCTGCCGGCCGACGAGTGCACCACGCTGCTGGGGCAGCGGCGGCAGCTGAACTGAGCATGAAGGAAGAACGCAGTGGCCTGCTGCTGGACGAGGCCCCGGGCGCGCTCATCGTCACCGCCCGCAGTGGTGAGATCCTGGGCTGGAGCCAGGGTGCCCAGGCGACCTTCGGCTACCCGCCGGACGAGGCCCTGGGCCGCCGTCTCGACGACCTGATCGGCGCGCCCGGCCAGTTCGAGGCCGAAGCGGCACCGCGGCGCGTGGCCTGGGACGGCAGCCTGCTGGTCCACGAGATCGTGCGCCAGCGCCGCGACGGCGCGCTCATCTACGTCAACATGGCCTGGCGCGAACTGCTGGACGCGCAGGGCGGCGAGCGCCGCGTGGCCATCAGCCTGACGGATGTCACGCACTTCAAGCTGTTGCGCGATTCGCGCCTGCTCGAGGCGCGCTACAGCGAACTGCTGGAACCCACGCCCGACGCCATCGTCATCGTCAACCACACCGGCCGCATCCTGCTGGTCAACGAGCAGACCGAGAAGCTGTTCGGCTACGGCCGCGACGAGTTGCTGGCGGCGCAGGTCGAGGTGCTGCTGCCGGCCGGGGCGCGCCAGGGGCACGTGGGCCTGCGGCGCGAGTACTTCAAGCGCCCCCGCATCCGGCCCATGAACAACGGGCTCGAGCTGCACGGCCTGCACAAGGACGGCCGTGAGTTCCCGGTCGAGATCAGCCTGTGCCCGCTGAACAGCGAGGTCGGCCCGCTGGTGATGACCGCGGTGCGCGACATCACCGAGCGCCGCCGCGCCGAAGACAAGTTTCGCAGCCTGCTCGAATCGGCGCCCGACGCCATGGTCATCGTCGACGCCGAAGGCCGCCTCGTGCTGGTCAACGGCCAGACCGAACGGCTGTTCGGCTACCGGCGCGAAGAGCTGCTGCAGCAGCCCATCGAGATCCTGATGCCCGAGCGCTTCCGTGGCAGCCACCCCGGCCATCGACAGAACTACTTTGCCGATCCCAAGCTGCGGCCCATGGGCGCCGCGCTCGAGCTGATGGGCCGACGCCGCGACGGCAGCGAGTTCCCGGTGGAGATCAGCCTGAGCCCGCTGCAGACCGAGGACGGCAACCTGGTCAGCGGTTCGATCCGCGACATCACCGACCGGCGCCGGGTCGAGCGTGCGCTGCACGACAAGAACATCGAGCTCGAAAACGCCAACCGCGCGAAAGACCGCTTCCTGGCCACCATGAGCCACGAACTGCGCACGCCGCTGAACGCCATCATCGGCTTCACCGGCGTGCTGCTGATGAAGCTGCCGGGCCCGCTGACGGCCGAGCAGGAAAAGCAGCTGGGCATGGTGCAGTCCAGCGGCAAGCACCTGCTGTCGCTGATCAATGACCTGCTGGACGTGGCCAAGGTCGAGTCGGGCAAGGTCGAGATGCAACTGGCGCCGCTGGCACTGCGGCCGCTGCTCGAAGAGGTGGCCGATACGCTGCGCCTGGCCGCCCAGGACAAGGGCCTGGCGCTGCATCTGGAGCTGCCGCCGACCGAGCTGACGGTGTGGAGCGACCGGCGCGCGTTGCACCAGATCCTGATCAACCTGCTCAACAACGGCATCAAGTACACCGACCGCGGACAGGTGCTGCTGCGCCTGGAAGCCGGTGACGCCGGGCAGGCACGCATCTCGGTGCTGGACACCGGCATCGGCATCCGCGAAGAGGACCAGGACAAGCTGTTCAACGCCTTTGCCCAACTGGCCACGCCCAGCGGGCGCACGCGCGTCGAAGGCACGGGCCTGGGCCTGTACCTGTGCAGCCGCATGGCCGGGCTGCTGGGCGGCAGCATCGAGTTCCACAGCCGCTGGGGCGAGGGCAGCCGCTTCACGCTGCTGTTGCCGGCGCAGCCGCGCAACTGAAGGAGGGGTGCATGGAGCCCTGCGTGCTGGTGATCGAGGACAGCGTCGAAAGCGCTGTGCTGATGGCCTACCTGCTCAAGTCCTTCGGCTGCCGTGCGCTGGTCGCGCCCGACGGCGAGGCCGGCGTGGCGCTGGCGCTGCAGCACCAGCCCGACCTGGTGCTGTGCGATATCCAGTTGCCCGGCATCGACGGCTTCGAGGTGGTGCGGCGGCTGCGCCAGGCCCCGGACCTGACCAAGGTGCCGATGGTGGCGCTGACCGCCCAGGCCATGGCCGGCGACGATGAACGCATCCTCGAGCGCGGCTTCGACGCCTACATGGCCAAGCCCATAGACCTGCAGGCCTTTGGCGCGCTGGTGCGGCAGCACCTGCCCAGGAGAACCACCGCCGGCGGCGCCACCGCCGCGGTGGCCGCGCCCGCGGCGGCGGCGCCGCAGCAGGCGCTGGCCACCATCCTGGCGCTGGACGACATGCGGCTGAACCTGGAGCTCAAGCGCGGCCTGCTCGAACCGCACGGCTACTGCGTGCTCACCGCCGAGACCATGGGCCAGGCGCTGGCCTTGGCGCGCGAACGCCAGCCCCAGCTGATCATCTCGGACGTGGGCATGCAGCATGGCGACGGCTTCGAGTTCATCACCGCGCTCAAGGCCGACCCGGCGCTGCAGCACATCCCGGTGCTGTTCCTGTCGTCCACGCATTGGGACGAGGCCTCGCGCGAGCGCGGCTTGGCGCTGGGCGCGGCGCGCTACCTGCGCCGGCCGCTCGATTCGCAGCTGCTGCTGGCCGAGATCCGGGCGCTGCTGGGGCGCTGAGCCCCGGCCGGTAAACTAGGCCTCCTGTTCCGTTCCCTCTGCCCTGATGGCCCTCGCACCGAAGCCGCACGCATCCCCCTCGAGCCACACGCCCCCCGTCTTCGATCTCAAGAGCGCCTCTCTCACGCTGACCACGCTGCTGCTGCGCACCGCCGACCTCGACCTGCTCGAGACCGCGATGCGGCAGCGCTTTGGCGCCGAGGCCGGGCTGTTCGACGACGAGGCGCTGCTGCTGGACCTGGCACCGCTGGCGGGTGGCGTCGCCACGCTCGACCTGCCGCGCCTGGTGGTGCTGCTGCGCCGCCAGGGCCTGCGCCCGCTGGCCGTGCGCGGTGGCGACGCCGAACAGGTGCGCCAGGCCGGCCTGCTGGCGCTGCCCGATTCGGCCACGCCGCTGCCGCCGCCGCTGCCGCGACCCGTAGAGCCCATCGAACTTCAGGAAGCAGCGCCACCGCCTGAAGTGGCCGATGCGCCGCCCCTGCCGCCACTCGCCGCGGCGCCACCCACGCTGCTGATCGACCGCCCGCTGCGTTCGGGCCAGCAGGTCTACGCGCGCGGCGGCGACCTGGTGGTCATGGCGCCGGTGAGCTTTGGCGCCGAGGTCATTGCCGACGGCCACATCCACGTCTACGCACCGCTGCGCGGCCGCGCCATCGCCGGCGCGCGCGGCGACAGCGCGGCGCGCATCTTCTCCACCTGCATGGAGCCGCAACTGGTGGCCGTGGCCGGCACCTACCGCACGATCGAGGCCGCCCTGCCCGCCGATGTGGCCGGCCGCCCGGCCCAGGTGCGCCTGGCCGCCGGCCAACTGGTCATCGAGCCGCTGTCGCGCTGACACCGAAACCTATTCTCAAGGAAGCCCCACCGATGGACACCCGCATCATCGTCGTCACCTCCGGCAAGGGAGGGGTCGGCAAGACCACCAGCAGCGCCAGCTTTGCCTCGGGCCTGGCCCTGCGCGGCCACAAGACCGCCGTCATCGACTTCGACGTCGGCCTGCGCAACCTCGACCTGATCATGGGCTGCGAGCGGCGCGTGGTCTACGACCTGATCAACGTCATCCAGGGCGAGGCCAAGCTGGGCCAGGCGCTGATCAAGGACAAGCAGACCGACAACCTGCACGTGCTGGCGGCGTCGCAGACGCGTGACAAGGAAGCGCTGAGCAAGGACGGCGTCGAGCGCGTGCTGAACGAACTGGCCGAGCTGGGCTTCGAGTACGTCGTCTGCGATTCGCCCGCGGGCATAGAGACCGGCGCGCTGATGGCCATGCACTTTGCCGACGAGGCACTGGTGGTCACCAACCCCGAGGTCAGCTCGGTGCGCGACAGCGACCGCATCCTGGGCTTCCTGGCCAGCAAGACGCGCCGCGCCATCGAAGGCAAGGAGCCCATCAAGGAACACCTGCTGGTGACGCGCTACAACCCGCTGCGCGTGCAGGGCGGGCAGATGCTGTCGCTGACCGATGTGCAGGAGATCCTGCGCATCCCGCTGATCGGCGTGATCCCCGAAAGCGAAAGCGTGCTCGAAGCCTCCAACCAGGGCGTGCCGGCGGTGCACATCAAGGGCAGCGACGTGGCCGAGGCCTACCAGGACGTGGTCGGCCGCTTTCTCGGCGAGACGCGGCCCATGCGCTTCACCGAGGCGCCCAAGCCCGGTCTTCTGAAGCGCCTGTTCGGCGGGAGGTGAGCGCGATGTCCCTGCTTTCCTTCCTGTTGGGCGAGAAGAAGAAGACCGCCTCGGTCGCCAAGGAGCGGCTCCAGATCATCCTGGCGCATGAGCGCGCCGGCCGCGGCGGCAGCCGCCCCGACTACCTGCCGCAGCTGCAGGCCGAACTGCTGGCGGTGATCTCCAAGTACGTGGCCATACGCACCGACGACATCAAGGTGCACCTGGAACGCCAGGACGATCTGGACATCCTGCAGGTCAAGATCGAGCTGCCCGACGCCATCCGCTGACGCGCCGCGTCAGCGCCGGGCGCGCGTGCGCGCCTGGGACAGCGGGCGGTGGCCCTTGAGCTGGCGTTCGATGCCGTCATTGAGCTCGCTGCGCAGCGCCACCACCGCGTCCACGTGGCCGTAGATGCCGGGGAAGCGCAGGTCCAGCCAGAGCCACAGCGTGCAGGCGCGCAGGGCTTGCTCCATCCGGTCGAGCCGGCTGTGGCCGTCGATCTCGTCCAGGAACCAGGGCTTGCCGGCGCGCCCGGTGGCGGCGTGGTTGGCGGCCCAGTCCAGGTAGTGCTGCACCTGGGTGGGCGTGCGCGTGTCCACCGGCGCCTGGGCGTAGACGAAGCGCTCGCGCAGGCTCAGGCGGCCGGCGTGGCCGTCCAGCTGTTCGGCCAGCTCCAGCATCTGTTCCAGCTCGGCCACGGCAAAGTGCGCGTTGTCCAGCTGCAGCTGTTCCATGAAGACATCCAGCACCTCGCGCAGGCGGGTCAGCTGCAGGCGCTCGGAGATGGTGTCCACGTGCCAGCCATTCGGCGCCACCGGCGCCTTGAAGTCGCGCGGCGCGGTGGGCGTGCGCGGCAGCAGGTCGCGCAGCGTGCGCAAGGCCGTGGGTTCGGCCTCGGCCAGCACGCCGACGAAGCCTTCCTCGTGCATGCCGAAGCGGCCGGCGCGGCCGGCGATCTGGTGCACCTCGCCCTCGTCCAGCGTGCGGTCGCCCTGGCCGTCGAACTTGGTCAGGGTGCTGAAGAGCACGCGGCGTATGGGCAGGTTCAGGCCCATGCCGATGGCGTCGGTGGCCACCAGGATGTGGCTCTCGCCCTGGGCAAAGCGTTCGGCCTCGCGTCGGCGTACTTCGGGCGGCAGCGCGCCGTAGATCACGCTCACCGGATGGCCGGCGCCGGCGATGCGGTCGCGCAGCATCAGCACGTCGCGCCGGCTGAAGGCCACCACCGCGTCGCCCAGCTTCAGCGATGCCGTGGGCACCGGCTGCGGCAGCAGGTCGACGTACTGCTTGCGCTCGAAATGGCGCACGCTGCAGCGTTCGCCGCACAGGCCCAGCAGGTTCTCGATGGCCGGCACGGCATAGGCGCTGCAGATGATGATCACCTCGTTGGCCGGCACCGCCACGATGGCCTGGGTCCAGGCCCAGCCGCGCGAGGCGTCGAAGATCATCTGCGCCTCGTCGATCACCGCCACGTCGATGGGTTTGCTGGTGCCCACCATCTCGATGGTGCTGCTGACCACGCGCGCGCCGTCGGCGGGCACGTTTTCCTCGCCCGTCAGCAGCGAGCAGGGCACTCCGCGCGCGGCCAGGCGGTCGCGGCCTTCCAGCGCCAGCAGGCGCAGCGGCGCCAGGTAGGCGCCGTCGAAGGCCTGGGCCAGGCGCTCGAAGGCGGCGTGCGTCTTGCCGCTGTTGGGCGGGCCCACGTAGAGCTTGACCGTGCGCTGCAGCCGGCGCGCGGTCTCGAAGGTGTCGGGGTAGCCCTTGAAGGCCAGCTCCTGGTTCAGGACCTCGAAGGCCTCGAGCTCGGCGACGTGGTGCTCCCAGCGGTCCTGCGCGCGCGAGCAGGCCTTCTTCAGCTCGGGCAGCCCTTGCGGCGTGGCGCATTCCGACTGCAGGCGCGGCAGCAGAGAAGCCAGCTGGCGCGGCTGGTACTCGCGGCTGCGGCCCAGCAGCGATTCGATGTGCGCGGCCAGCTCCTGCGCGTGCGCCCACGCCGGCGCTGGGCCCAGCGCAGCCAGCAGCGCGGGCTTGTCGCCGCTGCGCAGAAAGGCCCACACGGCAGCCTCGTCCAGCGCAGAGTAGAACGGCACGGCCAGCTCCCAGCCGGGCTCGGTCAGCACCAGACTGTGGCTGACGCGCCGGCTCCACACGCCGGCGTGGCGGCGCAGGCCCATGGCCTCGAGCGCCGCCAGGCGTTCCAGCATCAGCGGCCGGGCGGTCGGGCCCAGGCCCACGGCGTCCAGGTGGGCCAGCGCGCTGTCCATCAGCGCCGGGGCTATCCAGCGGCTGGGGCGCGAGCCGGCCACCGCCTTCTGCAGCATCACCAGGCCCAGCGTGTGCAACTGCTCGTCGCCGGCCTTGCCGTGCTCGGCGCCATAGTCGGCCGGCTTGACCACCTGCGGCAGCGCGTGCGAGGACTGGCGGATGCGCGCCAGCTGCTGCGGCCCGATGTGTGGCGGCAGGCGCGCAACGTGGCGCGCATCGGGCAGGTTGAAGACGGGCGGCAGGGGGAGAGGGTGAGCGTGCATCGATGGGTGATCAGGGGCGCCGGAGTTCGGCCTTCCAGGTCCCGATAATGGCCCATGAACGCCCCCTTGCAGAATCCGCCCCCCGCCGCCGGCCCGCATTTCAGCAGCCTGCCGCTGTCGCCCGCCACGCTGGAGAACCTGCAGCGCCTGGGCTACGACGCGATGACGCCGATCCAGGCCGCCACCCTGCCGCTGAGCCTGGCCGGGCACGACCTCATCGCCCAGGCGCGCACCGGCAGCGGCAAGACGGCTGCCTTTGCGCTGGCCCTGCTGGCCAACCTGAACCCGCGCCGCTTTGCCGTGCAGGCCCTGGTGCTGTGCCCCACGCGCGAGCTGGCCGACCAGGTGACGCAAGAGCTGCGCCGGCTGGCGCGCGCCGAGGACCACATCAAGATCCTGACGCTGTGCGGCGGCGCCACCATGCGCCCGCAGCTGGCCAGCCTGGAGCACGGCGCGCACATCGTGGTGGGCACGCCCGGGCGACTGCTGGACCATCTGGAGCGCGGCAGCCTGAAGCTGGACGCGCTGAACACCCTGGTGCTGGACGAGGCCGATCGCATGCTGGACATGGGCTTCCACGACGACATCGCAGCCGTCGCCAAGCAATGCCCCACGCAGCGCCAGACGCTGCTGTTCTCGGCCACCTATCCCGAAGGCATCACCAAACTCAGCGCAGCCTTCATGCGCACGCCCAAGGAAGTGAAGCTGCTGGACGTGCCCGCGGCCACGCAGATCCGCCAGCGCTTCTTCGAGGTGCGCGAAGACGAGCGCCTGCACGCCGTGGGCCTGCTGCTGGGCCACTACCGGCCGGTCAGCACGCTGGCCTTCTGCAACACCAAGCAGCAGTGCCGCGACCTGGTGGCCGTGCTGCGCGCGCAAGGCTTGCTGGCCCTGGAACTGCACGGTGACCTGGAGCAGCGCGAGCGCGACCAGGTGCTGATCCGCTTTGCCAACCGCAGCATCAGCGTGCTGGTGGCCAGCGACATCGCCGCGCGCGGGCTGGACATCGCCGGGCTGGAAGCCGTGATCAACGTCGACATCACGCCCGACCCGGCCACGCACACCCACCGCATCGGCCGCACCGGCCGCGTGGACCAGGCCGGCTGGGCCTTCAGCCTGGCCAGCGTGGACGAGATGGGCCGCGTCGGTGCCATCGAGCAGGCGCTGGGCTTTGCCAGCGAATGGCTCCCGCTGGCCGCGCTGGTGCCACAGGGCCAGGGGCCGCTGCGGCCGCCCATGCAGACGCTGCAGATCCTGGGCGGGCGCAAGGAGAAGATCCGCGCCGGCGATGTGCTGGGCGCGCTGACCAAGGACATGGGCTTTGCCGCGGCGCAGATCGGGCGCATCAACGTCAACGACTTCGCCACCTACGTGGCGGTGGAGTCCGGCATCGCAGACCAGGTGCTCAAGCGGCTGGCGGCGGGCAAGGTCAAGGGGCGCAGCGTCAAGGTGCGGCTGCTGGACGATTGAGACGCGGTAATCTTGCGGCCCGCGCAGCGCCGCTGCTGCTGCGCCAGCCTTCCAGCCACCTCCCTCGCCAACGCATGAACCAGCCCGACTCCGCCATCGTCCAGGCCCTGGCCCCCACGGGCCGCCTGCGCGCCTCCATCAACCTGGGCAACCCGGTGCTGGCGCGCGCCGGTGCCGACGGCCAGCCCGAAGGCGTGTCGGTGGATCTGGCGCGCGGCCTGGCGCAGCGCCTGGGCGTGCCGGTGGCGTTGCAGGTGTTCGAGGTGGCGGCGCGCTCGGTCGAGGCGGTGGCCACCGGGCAGGCCGACATCGGCTTCTTTGCCATCGACCCGGGTCGCGGCGCGGCCATCGCCTTCACCCCACCCTATGTGCTGATCGAGGGCTGCTACCTGGTGCGCGACGATTCGCCGCTGCAGCACAACGACGAGGTCGACACCGCCGGCCGGCGCGTGGTGGTGGGCAAGGGCAGCGCCTACGACCTTCACCTGACGCGCGCCATCCGCCAGGCCGAGATCGTGCGCGCGCCCAGTTCGCAGACGGTGGTCAGCACCTTCGTCGAGCAGGGCCTGGACGTGGCCGCCGGCGTGCGCCAGCAATTGCTGGCCGATGCCGCGCAGCACGGCGGGCTGCGCCTGCTGCCCGGGCGCTTCATGGTCATCCGCCAGGCCATGGGCTGCCCACGCGCGCGCGGCGACGCTGCGGCGGCCTTCGTTTCGGCCTATGTCGAGGAGATGAAGGCCAGCGGCTTCGTCGCCCAGGCTTTGGCCCGCCATGGCGTGAGCGGCGCCGCCGTCGCGCCGCCCGGAGACACCGCCGCCTGACCTCGCAGCAGAACCCTCAAGCCCCGGTCCTGCACCCGGGTTTACCTTGATTCTGCAGGGTTCGGTATGTACACTTCATGCATACCGAGTTCGCCAACCCTGAAGGAAGCGCATGGAAGCCACTGTCGCCGAACGCGGCCAGATCACGCTACCCAAGGCCGTGCGTGACGCCCTGGGGTTGACCAAGGGCACGCAGCTCAAGGTCGAGCTCGACGGCAGCCGCATCATCCTGCGCAAGAACGTCGACGACGCCGTCTCGCGACTGCGCGGCCGCTTCAAGCTGCCACCCGGCGTGACCACCGACGACATCATGCGCGAGCTGCGCGGCCGCGCTCCGGGTGATCCGGTCGAGCCCTGAGCGGCGGCGCCACGGCCCCAATGATTGCCATCGACTCCTCCGTGCTCATCGACCTGCTGGGCGACGATGCCCGCGCCGAAGCCGCCGAGGACAGCCTGCGCCAGGCGCTGGGGCGAGGCCCGGTGGTGGTTTGCGATGTCGTCGTCAGCGAGGTCGTCTCTGGCCTGGGCTATGGCGCCGAACTGCTCGACACGCTGGAAGACGCCGGCATTGCCTATTCGGCCATCGAGTCGCGTGCCGCTGTGCGCGCCGGCGAGATGCAGCGACGCTACAAGGAACGCCGCAGGGCCGCCGGCCTGGCCCCCGTGGGCGAGCGCACCGTGCCGGATTTCCTGATCGGCGCCCACGCACTGCTTCAGTGCACCGCCCTCATCACACGCGACGCGGGCTTCTTCCGCGACTACTTCAAAGGCCTGAAGGTCATCGTCCCGCAGGTTTGACGTCAGCCTGCCCTGCCATCCTCCCTCATCCACTCCCGGAGCCGCCCCCCATGCTGCAAGCCTACCGTCAACATGTCGCCGAACGCGCTGCGCTCGGCATCCCGCCGCTGCCGCTCGACGCCAAGCAGGTGGCCGCACTGGTCGAACTGATCAAGGCCCCGCCGGCCGGCGAAGACGCCTTCCTGATGGACCTGCTGACGCACCGCGTGCCCCCGGGCGTGGACGACGCGGCCAAGGTCAAGGCCAGCTTCCTGGCCGCGGTGGCGCACGGTGATCTGAAGGTCGGCCTGGTCAGCAAGGCCAAGGCGACTGAACTGCTGGGCACCATGGTGGGCGGCTACAACGTGCACCCGCTGATCGAACTGCTGGACGACGCCGACGTCGCCGCCGTGGCCGCCGCCGCGCTGAAGAAGACGCTGCTGATGTTCGACTTCTTCAACGACGTGGCCGACAAGGCCAAGGCCGGCAACGCCCACGCCAAGGGCGTGATGCAGAGCTGGGCCGACGCTGAGTGGTTCACCACCCGCCCCGAAGTGCCCAAGACCATCACCGTCACCGTCTTCAAGGTGCCCGGCGAGACCAACACCGACGACCTGAGCCCCGCGCCCGACGCCTGGAGCCGCCCCGACATCCCGCTGCACTACCTGGCGATGCTGAAGAACACGCGCCCCGGCGCCGCCTTCAAGCCCGAGGAAGACGGCAAGCGCGGCCCGATGAAGTACATCGACGAGCTCAAGGGCAAGGGCCACCTGGTGGCCTACGTGGGCGACGTGGTGGGCACCGGCTCCAGCCGCAAGAGCGCCACCAACAGCGTGATCTGGGCCACCGGCCAGGACATCCCCTTCGTGCCCAACAAGCGCTTCGGCGGCGTCACGCTGGGCGGCAAGATCGCCCCGATCTTCTTCAACACGCAAGAGGACTCGGGCGCGCTGCCCATCGAAGTGGACGTGTCCAAGCTCGAGATGGGCGACGTCATCGACATCCAGCCCTACGCCGGCAAGATCGTCAAGAACGGTGCCGTGGTCACCGAGTTCCAGATCCGCAGCGAAGTGCTGTTCGACGAGGTGCGCGCCGGCGGCCGCATCAACCTGATCATCGGCCGCAGCCTCACCGCCAAGGCGCGTGACTTTCTGGGCCTGCCCGCCAGCAGCATCTTCCGCCTGCCCCAGGCGCCGGCCGCCACCAAGGCCGGCTACACCCTGGCGCAGAAGATGGTTGGCCGCGCCTGCGGCCTGCCCGAGGGCCAGGGCATGCGCCCGGGCACCTACTGCGAGCCCAAGATGACCAGCGTCGGCAGCCAGGACACCACCGGCCCGATGACGCGCGACGAGCTCAAGGATCTGGCCTGCCTGGGCTTCAGCGCCGACCTGGTGATGCAGAGCTTCTGCCACACCGCGGCCTACCCCAAGCCGGTGGACGTCAAGACGCACCGCGAGCTGCCGGCCTTCATCAGCAACCGCGGCGGCATTGCGCTGCGCCCGGGTGACGGCGTCATCCACAGCTGGCTCAACCGCATGCTGCTGCCCGACACCGTGGGCACCGGCGGCGACAGCCACACGCGCTTCCCCATCGGCATCAGCTTCCCCGCAGGTTCGGGCCTGGTGGCCTTCGGCGCCGCCACCGGCGTCATGCCGCTGGACATGCCCGAGAGCGTGCTGGTGCGCTTCAAGGGCCAGATGCAGCCCGGCATCACGCTGCGCGACCTGGTGCACGCGATCCCGCTGTACGCCATCAAGAAGGGCCTGCTCACCGTGGCCAAGGCCGGCAAGATCAATGAGTTCTCGGGTCGCATCCTCGAGATCGAGGGCCTGCCCGACCTCAAGGTCGAACAGGCTTTCGAGCTGAGCGACGCATCGGCCGAGCGCAGCGCCGCCGGCTGCACCGTGCGCCTGAATCCGGCCCCGATCATCGAGTACCTCAACAGCAACATCGTGCTGCTGAAGAACATGATCGCCCAGGGCTATGCCGACAAGCGCAGCCTGGAGCGCCGCATCGCCAAGATGCAGGAATGGCTGGCCGCGCCCTCGCTGCTCGAGGCCGACAAGGACGCCGAGTACGCGCACGTCATCGAGATCGACCTGGCGGACATCAAGGAGCCCATCCTGTGCTGCCCCAACGATCCGGACGATGCCAAGTTCCTGTCTGAAGTGGCCGGCACCAAGATCGACGAGGCCTTCATCGGCAGCTGCATGACCAACATCGGGCACTTCCGCGCGGCCAGCAAGCTGCTCGAAGGCAAGCGCGACATCCCGGTCAAGCTGTGGGTGGCCCCGCCCACCAAGATGGACGCGGCCGAGCTCACCAAGGAAGGCCATTACGCCAACTTCGGCAGCGCCGGTGCGCGCACCGAGATGCCCGGCTGCAGCCTGTGCATGGGCAACCAGGCCCAGGTGCGCGAAGGTGCCACGGTGGTGTCCACCAGCACCCGCAACTTCCCCAACCGCCTGGGCAAGAACACCAACGTGTACCTGGCCTCGGCCGAACTGGCGGCCATCGCCAGCAAGCTGGGCCGCCTGCCCACGGTGGCCGAGTACCACGCCGACATGGGCGTGATCAACGCCGACGGCGCCAAGGTCTACCGCTACATGAACTTCAATCAGATCGAGGAATACGCGGACGTGGCCAAGGACGTGACGGCCTGAGCCGCGCAACCCGTGCCATGACCAGGGCGGCCCGCAAGGGCCGCCCTTTTTCGTCCGCGCCCGGCGCGCATCAGCTGATGCGGAAAACCAGCTTGCAGGCCTGGGGCGGCGCCACTACCCTGCCGCGCTGCGCCCAACCCACAGGAGCACCACCGTGACCCAGACCCCCCGCCGTTTCGAGACCCTGGCCGTGCACGCCGGCTACTCGCCCGAACCCACCACCAAGTCCGCGGCCGTGCCGTTGTACCAGACGGTGGCCTACGCCTTCGACAGCGCCCAACACGGCGCCGACCTGTTCGACCTGAAGGTGCCGGGCAACATCTACACGCGCATCATGAACCCGACGCAGGACGTGCTGGAGCAGCGCGTGGCGGCCTTGGAAGGCGGCATCGCTGCGCTGGCGCTGGCCTCGGGGCAGGCGGCGGTGACCTACTCGATCATGACCATCGCCGAGGCCGGCGACAACATCGTCGCCAGCAGTGCGCTCTATGGCGGCACCTACAACCTGCTGGCGCACACGCTGCCGCAGTACGGCATCAACACGCGCTTTGCCGACTACCGTGACCCGGCCAGTTTCGAGCCGCTGATCGATGAGCGCACCAAGGCCGTGTTCGTCGAATCGCTGGGCAACCCGCAGGGCAACGTGACCGACATCGCCGCGATCGCGGCCATCGCCCACCGCCACGGCGTGCCGCTGATCGTGGACAACACCGTGGCCACGCCCTACCTGAGCCGGCCCTTCGAGCACGGCGCCGACATCGTGGTGCACTCGCTCACCAAGTACATGGGCGGGCACGGCACCAGCGTGGGCGGCGCCATCGTCGACAGCGGCAAGTTCCCCTGGGCCCAGCACAAGGCGCGCTTCAAGCGCCTGAACGAGCCCGACGTGTCCTACCACGGCGTGGTCTACACCGAGGCCCTGGGCCCGGCCGCCTATATCGGCCGTGCGCGCGTGGTGCCGCTGCGCAACATCGGCGCGGCCATCTCGCCCTTCAACGCCTGGCTCATCCTGCAGGGCATCGAGACGCTGTCGCTGCGCGTGGACCGCATCAGCGACAACGCGCTCGCCGTTGCCCGCTTCCTCAAGAGCCACCCCAAGGCGGGTTGGGTCAACTACGCCGGCCTGCCGGAACACCCCGACCACGCGCTGGTGCACAAGTACCTGTCGGGCAAGGCCTCGGGCCTGCTGACCTTTGGCGTGAAGAGCGCACCGGGCGCCGGCCGTGCCGCCGGCGCGCGCTTCCTGGACGCGCTGCAGCTGTTCACGCGCCTGGTGAACATCGGCGACGCCAAGTCGCTGGCCACGCACCCGGCGTCCACCACGCACCGCCAGCTGGCGCCGGATGAACTGCTGAAGGCCGGCGTGAGCGAGGACGCGGTGCGCCTGTCGGTGGGCATCGAGCACATCGACGACCTGATCGCCGACCTGGCGCAGGCACTGGAGGCGGTGTAGGCGGTCTGGATCAGGCGGCGCCGCTCAGGCGCCGGGCCAGCGCCAGCGCCTCGGGCGTGGCGCCCGGCGCCGGGCCGGGGTCTGCCGCGGGGTCGTGGTCCAGCACGGTGCGCAGCAGGCGACGCAAGGCCTCGGGCTGCGGTGTCACCGGGCCGGCAAAGTGCAGCCGGCCGGCGGCGCCGATCAGCAACAGCGTGGGGAAGGTCTCGACGTCCAGCTCGCCCAGCAGATCGGCTTCGTCCTCGATGTCGATCCAGCGCAGGCGCACGGCCGCTCCAGACGCCCCCAGCTCATCCAGCACCTGGTTCAGCACCGCCGCGTAGGCGTCGCACAGGCGGCACCAGCCGGCGCACAGGCAGGCCACCAGCAGGCCCGGTGGGTGCATCGCGCCGCCTGCGGTCGGGTCAGGCGTTGGGCGGCAGGCCGGCCGCGTCGAAGAAGCCTTCGAACAGCGCCGAGCTCAGGTAGCGCTCGCCCGAGTCGGGCAGCACCACGACGATGGTCTTGCCGGCGTGCTCGAGCTTGTGCGCCCAGCGCACGGCCACGGCCGCGGCGGCGCCGCAGGAGATGCCGGCCAGGATGCCTTCCTCGCGCGCCAGGCGGCGGGCGAATTCGATCGCCTCTTCATTGCTGACCTGCTCGATGGCGTCCACCAGCGACAGGTCCAGCACGTCGGGCACGAAGCCTGCGCCTATGCCCTGGATCTTGTGCGGCCCGGGCTTGATCTCTTGCCCGGCGCGGGTCTGTGTCAGCACCGGGCTGGCGCTGGGTTCCACCGCCACGCTGATGATGGCCTTGCCCCTGATGCGCTTGATGAAGCGCGTCACGCCGGTGATGGTGCCCCCCGTGCCCACGCCGCTGACGAAGATGTCGACCGCGCCGTCGGTGTCGTCCCAGATCTCGGGGCCGGTGGTGGCTTCGTGGATGGCCGGGTTGGCCGGGTTCTTGAATTGCTGTAGCAGCAGGTACTTGGGGTCGCTGGCAGCAATTTCTTCGGCCTTGGCAATGGCGCCCTTCATGCCCTTGGCGCCTTCGGTCAGCACCAGCCTGGCACCGTAGGCCAGCAGCAGCTTGCGCCGCTCGATGCTCATGGTCTCGGGCATGGTCAGGGTCAGCGGGATGCCGCGCGCCGCGGCCACGAAAGCCAGGGCGATGCCGGTGTTGCCGCTGGTGGGCTCGACCAGTTCCTTGCCCGGGCCCAGCAGGCCGCGCCTTTCGGCGTCCCAGATCAGCGCCGCGCCAATGCGGCACTTGACCGAGTAGGCCGGGTTGCGGCCCTCGATCTTGGCCAGCACGGTGGCGCCGGCGCCGTCGGTGACGCGGTTCAGCCGTACCAGCGGCGTGCGGCCGATGGACAGCGAGTTGTCCTGGTAGATCGTGCTCATGCGGGGGTTCTCCTTGCAGTGCTCGTCAGGGTGCGTGCCTGGGGGAGCATAACGGTGCAGCGCCTGCGCCCGCCCGGGCCTGCCGCGGCGGATTCATATGTCGAAGCTCTCACCCGGCCCGGCTGCCAGCGCCTGGCGCACGCGCTCGCGCGTGAGCGTGGGCGCGAAGGTGTGGATGAAGTCCAGCGCGTAGTCGCGCAGCCAGGCGCCGCGCTTGACGGCCACGCGCGTGGTGTTGGTGGCGAACAGGTGGCGCGCGTCCAGCGCCTGCAGCGGCGCGTCGCGGCCAATGTCGAAGGCCACCGAGGCGATCACGCCCACGCCCAGGCCCAGTTCCACGTAGGTCTTGATGACGTCGGCGTCCATGGCCGACAGCACGATGTCCACCGCGATGCCGTCGCGCCCGAAGGCCTGGTCGATGTGGCTGCGGCCGGTGTAGCCGGCCTCATAGGTGATCAGCGGAAACTGCGCCAGCCGCTGCAGCGTCAGCGCCCGGCCTGCTGCCGACTCCTGCGCCAGCGCGTGGCCGGGCGGCACCACCACCACGTGCGTCCAGCGGTAGCAGGGCAGGGTCACCAGGTCCGGGTAGTCGGCCAGGGCTTCGGTGGCCACGCCGATGTCGGCCTGGCCGCTGAGCACCATCTGCGCGATCTGCCGCGGCGAGCCCTGCTGCAGGTGCAGCGTCACCTGCGGGTGCGCGCCGCGGAAGTCGCGCACCGCCGTGGGCAGGGCGTAGCGCGCCTGGGTGTGGGTGGCGGCCACGGTGAGCAGGCCGCGGTCCTGCTGGGCGAAATCGGCGCCGGCGCGCTTCAGGTTCTCGGCCTCCTGCAGCAGGCGCTCGACGATGGGCAGGGCGGTCTGCCCGGGCGGGGTCAGGCCCATCAGGCGGCGGCCGGCGCGCACGAAGAGCTCCACGCCCAGCTCGTCTTCCAGCTCCTTGATCTGGCGGCTCACGCCCGGCTGCGAGGTGTGCAGCGCCTCGGCCACCAGGGTGAGGTTGAAGCCCTGGCGCACGGTTTCGCGCACCGAGCGCAACTGCTGGAAGTTCATGGACGTGGGGCTTGCGGCTGCTCGGCCGGCGAGTGTCCGCGCTGCGGCAGATGCGCGCAACGAATCAAGACGACTTAGCTTATGCGCAAAACGCGTAAGCCGGGCTCAGCCAGGTTCGCCCAGCGCCTTCTCGATGCGCCGCCGCGGCACGCGCGCCTTGGGCACCGGGCCGTCGAACCAGCTGCGCACGTCTTCTTCCAGCCCGATGCCGTGCATGTAGTTGTAGACGGCCTTCTTCAGCCCGGCGCCCAGCGCGTCGTGGTCGGTGCCGGTGGGGTCGACGAAGCCCACGTCGTTCTTGGCAAAGCCCCCCGGCGGCAGCGGTAGCAGCGTCACGCCAAAGGCCGCAGGGTCCTGGCCCACCGGCGAATGCACGGTGCAGGCAAACCGATGCCAGAAGCCGCTGTGGATGCAGCCGGCGGCAAACAGCTGGCGCACCAGCTCCAGCGCGTCCACCGTGTCCTGCAGCGTCTGCGTGGGGAATCCGTACATCAGGTAGGCGTGCACCAGCACGCCGGCGTCGGCAAAGCCCTTGGTCACGCGCGCCACCTGGTCGACCGAGACGCCCTTGTTCATCAGCGCCAGCAAGCGGTCTGACGCCACCTCCAGACCGCCGCTGATGGCGATGCAGCCGCTGGCCGCCAGCTGCTGGCACAGCGCCGGGGTGAAGGTCTTCTCGAAGCGGATGTTGCCCCACCAGCTGATGGCCACCTGCCGCCGCTGCAACTCGGACGCCAGCGCCTTGAGCGCCTTGGGCGGCGCGGCCTCGTCGACGAAGTGAAAGCCGGTCTGGCCGGTCTCGGCCACGATGGCCTCGATGCGGTCGACCAGGGTGCCGGCGCTGGCTGCCTCGTAGCGGCTGATGTAGTCCAGGCTCACGTCGCAGAAGCTGCACTTCTTCCAGTAGCAGCCGTGGGCCACCGTCAGCTTGTTCCAGCGCCCGTCGCTCCACAGCCGGTGCATGGGGTTGAGCATGTCCAGCAGCGACAGGTAACGCTGCAGCGGCAGGCCGTCCCAGGTGGGCGTGCCGACCTCGTCGAAGGGGATGTCGGGCTCGGCAAAGTTGACCCAGCGCACCGCGTCGCCCTCGCGTCTGTAGGTGCGCACCAGGCGTTGCGCCGAGCGCCGGCCCTGCAGATGGTCCAGCAGCGCCAGCAGCGGGCGCTCGCCGGCGTCCAGCGTGACGTAGTCGAAGTGGTCGAACAGGCGCGGCTCGGACAGCTCGCGCAGCTCGGTGTTGACGTAACCGCCGCCCAGCACGGTGACGATGCCCGGGTCGGCCGCCTTCAGGGTCTGTGCGATGCGCAGCGCGCCGTACACCGCGCCCGGGAAGGGCACCGACACCAGCACCACGCCCGGCCGGTGGCGCGCCAGCGCGGCCAGCGTCAGGCGCTGCAGCGTGCGGTCCACCAGGGTGGGGGGCGCGGCCAGGGCCTGGGCCAGCGGGTCGAAGCTGGCCTGGCTTTGCGCCAGGCTCTCGGCATAGCGCACGAACTCGAAGCGCGGGTCGGCGCCTTCGCGGATGACGTCGGCCAGGTCGTTGAGGTACAGCGTGGCCAGGTGGCGGGCGCGGTCCTGCACGCCCAGGGCGCCGAAGGCCCAGGCCAGCGGGTCGCCGCCGCCATCGTCCACGTACACGTCCAGCGCGGCGAAACGCGGGCCCTCGGGCAGGAAATCGCGGCCGCAGATGCGGTGCGCCAGGGTTGCGTCACGGCCCTGCAGGAAGGCGATGACCGGGGCGATGGTGGTGCGGTACTCGGCGTAGCGGCTCACGAAGGCCGCGCTGCGCTCGCCCGGTGGCGCATCGCCCAGCGTCTCGCGCAGCGCCTGCAGGCCGGCGCGCGACAACAACTCCAGCGCCAGGCCCAGCGCCAGATCTTCCTGCACCGCATCCACGCCGCGCGAGCGCAGAAAGCCGGTCAGGTAGGCGGTGGACGGGTAGGGCGTGTTCAGCTGCGTCATCGGCGCGATGATCGACAGCACGCGCAGCGGCGCTTCAGCGGGCAATTCTGGCAAGGGCAGGGTGTTCGGCACGCCGCCATTGTCGACCGCCGCCCGGGGTGTGCTGACGCAGCGCAAGCCCCCACGGCGCAAAAGCCGCGATGATGCGCCCCGGCCCGCGCCCCGTTGCGCGCGGGTGCCGCACTGGACAAAGGACATTCATGAAGCGTCGCGATCTCGCCCTGGCCCTGGCCGCCTTGCCCCTGCTCAACCGTCCCGCCTGGGCTGCGGTCGACGCGGTCGAAGGCCGCAACTTCAACATGGTGGCGCAGCCGCAGCCCGTGGCCGTGCCGGGCAAGATCGAGGTGCTCGAGTTCTTCGGCTACTGGTGCCCGCATTGCCGCGCGCTCGAGCCCAGGCTCGAAGAGTGGGTCAAGAAGCTGCCGCCCGACGTCAACTTCAAGCGCGTGCCGGTGGCCTGGCGCGCCGGGCAAGAGGCCTACCAGCGCCTGTTCTACGCGCTCGAAGCCATGGGCGCGCCCGCCAGCGTGCACCAGCGCGTGTTCGAGGCGGTGCAGCTGCAGAACGCCAAGCTGGAAGTGCCGGCGGCGCTCAACGCCTTTGCCGCCGCCAACGGGCTGGACGCCGCCAAGCTGGCCGACGCCATGGCGGGCTTCTCGGTCTCGTCCAAGGCGCGCATGGCCACGCAGCTGTCCAAGGCCTACCGCATCGACGGCGTGCCCTCGCTGGTGATCCACGGCCGCTTCGTCACCTCGCCCGGCACTGCCAATGGTGACGAGGCCGCACTGCAGGTGGCCGACGCCCTGATCAAGAAGGCCCGTTCCCTGCGTTGAAGCCGCGGCGCTGGCGCTGGTATCAGCGCCAGCCCAGCGCCAGTGCGGCGTGGTAGGTCAGGCCGGCGGCCGCGTAGGCCAGCACCAGCAGGTAGGCCGTCATCAGCCAGACGATGCGCCAGCCGCCGGTTTCGCGCCGCACCGTGGCCAGCGTGCTCAGGCACTGCGGCGCAAACACGAACCAGGCCAGCAGCGCCAGCGCCGTGGGCAGGCCCCACTGCTGGGCGATCAGCGGCGCCAGCGCCTGCCCGGCGTCCTCAGAACCCGAGAGCGCGTAGACCGTGGCCAGCGACGACACCACCACTTCGCGCGCCGCCATCCCCGGCACCAGCGCCACGCTGATCTGCCAGTTGAAGCCGACGGGCTCGAAGACCACGGCCAGCGCGTGCCCCAGCTGGCCGGCCAGGCTGTACTCGATGGGTGCGCCGTTGGCGCCGGCCGGCGGCGCCGGAAAGCTGGCCAGGAACCACAGCGCCACCGTCATCAGCAGGATCACGCCGCCCACGCGCCGCAGGAAGATGCGCGCGCGCTGCCACAGCCCCAGCAGCAGGTGGCGCGGCGCCGGCCAGTGGTAGTCGGGCAGCTCCATCATCAGCGTGCGCACCTGGCCGGCGCTGGTCAGGCGCTTGAGCAGCCAGGCCACGCCCATGGCGCCCGCGATGCCCGCGCCGTACAGGCCGAACAGCACCAGCCCGCGCAGGCTCAGACCTGCCACCTGGCGCGCCGGCACGAAGGCGCCGATGAGCAGCGCGTACACCGGCAGCCGGGCCGAACAGGTCATCAGCGGCGCGATCAGGATGGTGACCATGCGGTCGCGCGGGTTGGCGATGGTGCGCGCGGCCATGATGCCCGGCACGGCGCAGGCAAAGCTGGACAGCAGCGGGATGAACGAGCGCCCCGACAGGCCCACGCTGCCCATCAGCCGGTCCAGCAGGAAGGCCGCGCGTGGCAGGTAGCCCGACTCCTCGAGCAGCAGGATGAAGAAGAACAGGATCAGGATCTGCGGCAGGAACACCAGCACGCCGCCGACGCCGGCGATCACGCCCTGCGTCAGCAGGCTGCTCAGCCAGGGCCAGGCGTTCGCGCCGGCCAGCGCCGTGGTCGTGCCCTGGCTCAGCGCTTCGGTCGCCGCCTGTATCCACGCCATCGGCGCAGCCGCGCCCACGAACACCGCCTGGAACACCGCGAACAGCAGCACGGCCAGCAGCAGCGGCCCGGCCACGGGGTGCAGCACCAGGGCGTCGATGCGCTCGCTGGCCTCGTGCGGCACAAGCCCGTCCAGGCCCAGGCGCTGCAGCAGGGCCTGCACCTGTTCGGCGTCGCTGTGCTCGCCGTGCCGCGGCGGCGCGGCCGCGGGCCAACGGCTGCGGTCGGCAATCAACTCGCGCAGCGCGGCCTCGCCGCCGGCGCGCACGCCCACCGTGGGCACCACGGGCGCGCCCAGTTCGGCGGCCAGCGCCTGCGCATCCACGTTGATGCCGGCGGCGCGGGCGCGATCGCTCATGTTCAGCGCCACCACCACCGGCAGGCCCTGGCGCTGCACCGCCAGCACCAGGCGCAGGTTGCGGCGCAGCCGCGTGGCGTCGACCACGCACACCACCAGGTCGGGCCGCTTCTCGCCCGCGGCCTGGCCGGCCAGCACCTCGCAGGTGACGCGCTCGTCGGGTGATCGCGGGTACAGGCTGTAGGCGCCGGGCAGGTCCAGGATGCGCATCGGGCGCACGCCTGCGCCCAGCAGCCGGCCTTCCTTGCGCTCGACCGTGGCCCCGGCGTAGTTGGCCACCTGTTGGCGGCTGCCCGTGAGCAGGTTGAACAGCGCGGTCTTGCCGCAATTCGGGTTGCCCACCAACGCCACCAGCGGGCCGCCGCGGTGGACGTGGACCACGGCCTCTTGCATCTCAATCCCTGTCGCTCACCTCGACCAGCACGCAATCGGCCTCAGCCCGGCGCAGCGCGAAGGTGGAGCCGCCCACCCGCACCGCCAGCGGGTCGGCGCCGGGCCAGCCACGGCGCATGACCATCGCGCGCTCACCCGGCGTGAAGCCCAGCTCGGCCAGTTGCTGCGGCCAGAGGGCGGCGGCACTGGCCGGCGACGGACGCAGGCGCAGCACGAACAAGGGCAGCCCGGTGGGCGCGTCGGCAAGGGTGAAGGCTGCAGCAGGGGGTGCGCTGAGCGGCGCGGCACTGGGGTTATCCATGAGTCGATTATCCAGGTAATGAGAAGCATTCTCGATTGATGCAGATCAGCTTCGCGGCGGTTCGGACGCGGCCTACACTGCGCCGCGCAGCGGCGGGCTGCTTGCCACGGAGGGGCGTCATGTCGAATCTGAGCCTTGCTCGTCGCCATCTGCTGGGTTTGGGGCTGGGGGCGGGCGCATTGCTGGCCGCCGCCGGCTGCGGCAGCAGGGGGCCGCGCATCACGACGCGCCAGGCTGCTGCGCTGGCGCCCATCGGCTGGTTGCGCGTGTGCATCAACCTGGGCAATCCGCTGCTGGCGCGGCGCGCGGCACCCGGCGCGCCGGTGACCGGGGTCTCGGTCGACCTGGCGCAGGCGCTGGCGGCGCGCCTGGGGGTGGAGGCGCTGCTGCGCGTGGTGGATTCGGCGCCGCAGGCCGTGGCGTTGGTGCGCGCCGGTGAGGTCGACCTGGGCTTCTTCGCCATCGACCCGCAGCGCGCCGAGGGCATCAGCTTCAGCGCGCCCTACCTGCTGATCGAAGGCTCCTACCTGGTGCGGCACGATTCCCCATTGAGCGACAACGAGCAGGTCGACCGCCCGGGCATGCGCGTCGTGGTCGGCCGCGGCAGCAGCCACGACCTGCACCTGGCACGCGCGCTGCGCCAGGCGCAGCTGGTGCACGCGCCCAGCGCGCCGGCGGTGGTGGAGCATTTCCTGGCCGAGGGCGCCGACGTCGCCGCCGGTCTGCGCCAGCAGTTGCAGGCCGAAGCCGCGCGCCGGTCCGGCCTGCGCCTGCTGCCGGGGCGCTTTGTGCTGGTCGAGCAGGCCATGGGCCTGCCCGCCCGGCACGGCGATGCGGCCGCGACGGCGTTGCGCCTGTTCGTCGAGCAAGCCAAGGCCAGCGGCCTGGTGGCCCAGGCGCTGGCACGCCACGGCGTGCAGGGCGCTGTGGTGGCGCCGGCGGCGGCCTGAGGCGCGGCGCCGGCAGCCGCCTGCATGGTCTGCTTGCCCGGTCGGCCTGCGCTGGCGGCACAATCCCCCCGGCATGTTGCGCCCGAACGCCCTTCTTTCATCCGTACTGGCCGCCGCCCTGTTGGGCGGCTGCGCCACGAGCTCGCAGCGCGTGCTGCCGCTGGCCACCAGCCCGGCCGAGTTTGCCGCCTGGGACTGTTTGCGCATCGACGACGAACTCGACCGCGTGCAGCAGCGCGCGGCCGAGACCGCGTGGTCGGTGGACGAACGCGCGGGCAACAACATCGTGGCCTTGGGCCTGGGCGTGATGGTCTTCTGGCCGGCCCTGCTGGCCATGCGCCCCGATGGCCTGGAAGCTGCCGACCTGGCGCGGCTGAGGGGGCGCGACGAAGCGCTGCGCGTCGCCGCGCAGCAGTTGGGCTGCCCGCCGGCACGGCCCGAACTGCCCGCGGCGCGGGCCTCGGCGTTGCCGGTGGCGCTGGGCGAACGCCTGGTCTACGAAGACCGGGCCTCGGCGCGCGAGACACCCACCGAATGGTCCTTGCAACTGACGGCGCTGCGCCGCAGCGAGATCGAGTACCGGGTCGGCACCGGCCAGCCGGAGCCGCTGCGCCAGGATCTGGCGGGCAATGTGCTGGCCGCGCCCCCGGGCGCGCTGGCCTGGCCGCGCCTGCTGCGCAGCGACCTGGCGCTGGGTCAGGTGACCGGTGGCGACATCCTGATCGTGGGTGACCCGCTGGCGCGGGCGCGCATGCGCGGCCAGGTCGTCGCTGTCGGGCCGCAGACCGTGGCCGACCGGCGCTTCGAGGTGGCTGTGATCGAACTCTTCGGTGACGCCACCCTGGGCGACCTGAGCACGCGCGTGGACGGGGTGATCGTGGTCGACAGGGCCAGCGGTGTGCTGCTGCGCCTGGACCTGCGCAGCGCGCAGGCCGGCTTTGCGCTGCAGCGCAGGCTATTGCGGGTGGAGCCCGCGCCGCCGCGCTGAGACAAGCCGCCGCCGCTGCGACACAAAGCTTTACCGCACCCGCACAGCGGCGATACGACGGCGGCGCACCATGGCTGCCATCGCAACCACTCCCCACGGGACCACCATGCAAGCCTCCAAGAGCCTTTCTTCTTTCGCCGTCCCCGGCCGCCTGCTCGTCGCCACGCTGACGCTGGCCCTGGCCGCCGGCTTTGTGCAGACCGTCTCGGCCGCGCCTCCCGAAGGCCACGGCCCCGGCATGCGCCACGAGATGATGGGCGGCCACCGCGGCGAGCACATGGGCGGCATGGGCATGGGCGGCATGGGCGGCATGGGCATGCACGACGGCCGTCGCATGGAGCGCATGCTCGACATGGTCAAGGCCACGCCCGAGCAGCGCGCGCAGATCAAGCCCATCGTCGAAGCCGCGCGCACCGACATGAAGGCCATCCACGAATCCGGTGGCTCGCTGCGCGAGCAGGGCGCGGCGCTGTTTGCTCAGCCCACGGTCGACGCGCTCGCGGTCGAGGCCCTGCGTCAGAAGATGCTGGCCCAGCACGACCAGGCCAGCAAGCGCATGTCGCTGGCCATGATCGAGGTCAGCCGCGTGCTCACGCCCGAGCAGCGCAAGCTCATGGCCGATCGCATGGCGCAGCGCCGCGGCATGATGGAGCACCGCCGCGGCGGCGCCGACAAGGCCAAGTCCTGAACTATGCTTGCATGAACACGGGGCCGGCTGCCTGGGCCGGCCCCGGCAACGCCCGGACACCGTGTCTAGCCAACTGCTGCTGATCGACGACGACCTGCGCCTCACCGACATGGTGGGCGGCTACCTGCGCCACAACGGCTTCGAAGTCGACACCGCCGGCTCGCTGGCTGCCGGCCGCGACCGCCTGAAGCACGGCAACTACGACGCGCTGCTGCTGGACCTGATGCTGCCCGACGGCGACGGTCTGGACTTCACGCGCGAACTGCGTGCACAGCCGCGCACGCGGCGCCTGCCGCTGCTGATGCTCACCGCCCGCGGCGAGCCGCTGGACCGTATCGTCGGCCTGGAGATCGGCGCCGACGACTACCTGCCCAAGCCCTTCGAGCCGCGCGAACTGCTGGCGCGCGTCAAGGCCCTGCTGCGCCGCGCCGCGCCCGACACCGGCGATGACGAGGTGCTGGTCTTCGGCCGGCTCGAGGTCGATCTGGGCGCGCGCCAGGCGCGCCTGGACGGCAAGCCCTGCGACCTGACCAGCCACCAGTTCGAGCTGCTCACGGTGCTGGCGCGCAACCCGGGGCGCGTGCTCACGCGCGACCAGATCATGGACGCGCTCAAGGGCCATCCGCTCGAGGCCTTCGACCGCAGCATCGACGTGCACATCTCGCGCATCCGCTCGGTCATCGAGGACGATCCCAAGAACGCGCGGCGCGTGCTCACCGTGCGCGGCGCCGGCTACGTGTTCGCCAAGAAGCAGGACGCCGAATAGCGCGGCCCGCTGCGGCCACCAGCTCACGGCGTACGCCCATGCGTTCCCTCTACCTGCGCATCTACCTCACGGTGGTGGCCGCGCTGGCGCTGTTTGCGCTGGTCTCGGGCTGGCTGGTGCAAAGCCATCTGGAAGAGACACGCACGCGCGTCGAAGGCGCCATGCGCGAGCGCGTCGAGGCCTGGGGCGATCTGATCGAGCGCTCGCTGCCGCCAGCCGACGCCGCGCCCGAAGCGCAACTCGAGGCACTGCGCGACTGGTCGCAGCGTCTGCGCCTGCCCATGGCGCTGGACGACGCCGCGGGCCAGCGCCTGGGCGCGTCGGATTCCTTTCTGCGGCGCGAGCTCGATCAGCCGGGGGCGGCGCCCGGCGGGCTGCCGCGCGTGCAATCCATACGCTTCGAGGACGGGCGCACGCTGTGGGTGCCCCGGCACAACCCGCGCCGCGGCCCGCCGCACATGCGCCAGCCCGAGTTGCGCCCGCCCTGGATGGGCCCGGCCGGCTGGCCCGACGGCCTGGGCCTGGCGCTGCTGCTGCTGGTGCTGTTTGCCGCGGTGGCCATGGGCGCCTGGCCGGTGGTGCGACGCCTGACGCGCCGATTGGAGGCGTTGAAGCAGGGCGTCGAGGCCTTCGGCGGCGGTGACCTGCAACGCCGCGTGGCCGAGGACGGCAAGGACGAGGTGGCCGCCGTGGGCGCCAGTTTCAACCGTGCCGCGGCGCGCATCGAGACCCTGCTGCGTTCGCACCAGAGCCTGCTGGCCAACGCCAGCCACGAACTGCGCTCACCGCTGGCGCGCCTGAAGATGGCGGTGGCCATGATCGAGGACGCCGCGCCGGCGCAGCGCGCCACCCTGCGCCAGGAGATCGCCACCAACATCCGCGAACTCGACATGCTGATCGAGGAGATCCTGCTGTCGGGCCGGCTCGACGCCGGTGCCGGCATGGACCAGCGCGTCCCGGTCGACCTGCTGGCGCTGGCCGCCGAAGAGGCGGCGCGCGTCGATGCCCTGGCCACGGGTGACGACGTGCAGGTGCCGGGCGACGAGCGCCTGCTGCGCCGCGCGCTGCGCAATTTGCTGGAGAACGCGCGCCGCTACGGCGGCGACGAGGTGCTGGCCGAAGTGGTGGCCAAAGCGGCGGGACGTGCCGGCTGGGTGCAACTGCGCGTCAGCGACCGCGGCCCCGGCGTGCCCGTGGCTGATCGCGAACGCGTGTTCGAAGCCTTCTTCCGCCTGCCCGGCCACGCCGAGCGCGAGGGCGGCGTGGGCCTGGGCCTGTCGCTGGTGCGCCAGATCGCGCAGCGCCACGGCGGCAGCGTGCGCTGCGAGGCGCGCGCAGGCGGCGGCAGCTGCTTCGTGCTGGAGTTGCCCGCGGCCTGAGATGCGAAAGGGCCCCGGGGCTTGCGCCGCGGGGCCTGTGCAGGTCGCACATCAGCAGGGCGGCGTGCCGCCCCGCCCGCAGCCGATCAACGCACCTTGCCCGCCTTCCAGGCGTTCAGCAGCGTGTCGTAGGCGATGGTCTCGCCCTTGGGCTTCTCATTGGCCAGCTTGGCCCAGGGTGCGCCCTTGTCGCTGAGGTACTTCTTGGGATCGCCCTTGGGGTTGAGCTTGGGCGGGCAGCGCGCCATGCCGGCGCGTTCGAGCCGCGCCATCACCTGGTCCATCTCTTCGGCCAGCGTGTCCATCGCGGCCTGCGGCGTCTTCTCGCCGGTCACGGCCACGGCCACGTTCTTCCACCACAGCTGCGCCAGCTTGGGGTAGTCGGGCACGTTGGTGCCGGTGGGCGTCCAGGCCACGCGCGCCGGGCTGCGGTAGAACTCGACCAGGCCGCCCAGCTTGGGCGCCAGGTCGGTCATGGCCTTGCTCTGGATGTCGCTTTCGCGGATCGGCGTCAGGCCCACGATGGTCTTCTTCAGACTCGTGGTCTTGGCGGTGACGAACTGCGCGTACAGCCAGGCCGCGGCGGTCTTGTTGGCGTCGTGCGCCTCGAAGAAGGTCCACGAGCCCACGTCCTGGTAGCCGTTCTGCATGCCCTGCTTCCAGTACGGGCCGTTGGGGCCGGGCGCCATGCGCCACTTGGGCGTGCCGTCGGCGTTGACCACCGGCAGGCCGGGTTTGGTCATGTCGGCGGTGAAGGCCGTGTACCAGAAGATCTGCTGCGCGATCTGGCCCTGCGCCGGCACCGGGCCGGATTCGCCGAAGGTCATGCCCGTGGCTTCCTTGGGCGCGTACTTCTTCATCCAGTCCACGTACTTGGTCAGTGCATAGACCGCGGCCGGCGAATTGGTGGCGCCGCCGCGCGAGACGCTGGCGCCCTGCGGCGTGCAGCCGTCGGCTGATGTGCGGATGCCCCACTCGTCCACCGGCTTGCCATTGGGGATGCCGATGTCGGCGGTGCCGGCCATCGACAGCCAGGCGTCGGTGAAGCGCCAGCCCAGGCTGGGGTCCTTCTTGCCGTAGTCCATGTGGCCGTAGATGGGCTTGCCGTCGATGGTCTTCACGTCGTTGGTGAAGAACTCGGCGATGTCTTCATAGGCGCTCCAGTTCAACGGCACGCCCAGGTCGTAGCCGTACTTGGCCTTGAATTTCTCTTTGAGGTCCGGGCGCGCAAACAGGTCGGCGCGGAACCAGTACAGGTTGGCGAACTGCTGGTCGGGCAGCTGGTAGAGCTTCTTGTCGGGGCCGGTGGTGAAGCTGGTGCCGATGAAGTCCTTCAGGTCCAGACCGGGGTTGGTGAACTCCTTGCCCTTGCCCGCCATGTAGTCGGTCAGGTTCATGATCTTGCCGTAGCGGTAGTGCGTGCCGATCAGGTCGCTGTCGCTGATCCAGCCGTCGTAGATGCTCTTGCCCGACTGCATGCTGGTCTGCAGCTTCTCGACCACGTCGCCTTCCTGGATCAGGTCGTGCTTGACGGTGATGCCGGTGATTTCGGTAAAGGCCTTGGCCAGGGTCTTGCTCTCGTACTCGTGCGTGGTGATGGTCTCGGAGACCACGGCGATCTCCTTCACGCCCTTGGCCTGCAGCTTCTTGGCGGCTTCGATGAACCATTTCATCTCGGCCATCTGCTGGTCCTTGCTCAGCGTGCTGGGCTGGAACTCGCTGTCGATCCACTTCTTGGCCTCGGCCTCGCCGGCCCATGCACCCTGGCCCAGGGCCAGGGCGACGGCGGCAAAGGCCACGGCATGCAAGCGCAATTTCATTTTCGGTCTCCTCAGGGGGCACTTCCCATCCAACTGATGCGACGCCGGCCGGGAAGCAGTGGCTGGCACGCTTTCTCCATCCTATGGGCTCAGCCGCGGCGCATGACCAGCACCAGCAGCGCCATCGAGGCCACGAAGCCGAACCAGATCGAGGGTTCCTTCTCCAGGCTGAACCATTCGATCATGCGTTCACTCACGGCCACGAAAGCCAGGTTGACATAGGCCGCGCTCAGCAGGCCGATGAACAGGCGGTCGCCGCGCGTGGTGACGATGGGCAGGAAGCCCTTGCGCGCCACCGTGGGCTGCTTGATCTCCCACACCGTCATCACGCCCAGCATCAGCACGATGCAGGTGAAGAACACCGCCACGGGTTTGGTCCAGGCCATCCATTCGAACATCAGACTCTCCTGAAACGACAAGGTCCGCTCATACCCGGCCCATGGCAAAGCCCTTGGCGATGTAGTTGCGCACGAACCAGATGACGATGGCGCCAGGCACGATGGTCAGCACGCCGGCGGCGGCCAGCACACCCCAGTCCATGCCCGAGGCCGAGACGGTGCGCGTCATGGTGGCGACGATGGGCTTGGCGTCGACGCTGGTGAGCGTGCGCGCCATCAGCAGTTCGACCCAGCTGAACATGAAGCAGAAGAAGGCGGCCACGCCCACACCGGCCTTGATCAGCGGGATGAAGATGGTCAGGAAGAAGCGCGGGAAGCTGTAGCCGTCGATGTAGGCGGTTTCGTCGATCTCGCGCGGGACGCCGCTCATGAAGCCTTCGAGAATCCACACCGCCAGCGGCACGTTGAACAGCAGGTGCGCCAGCGCCACCGCGATGTGCGTGTCCATCAGCCCCAGCGTGGTGTAGAGCTGGAAGAAGGGCAGCAGAAACACGGCCGGCGGCGTCATGCGGTTGGTCAGCAGCCAGAAGAACACGTGCTTGTCACCCAGAAAGCTGTAGCGGCTGAAGGCATAGGCCGCGGGCAGTGCCACCGCCAGCGAGATGACGGTGTTGATGGCCACGTAGATGAGCGAATTGATGTAGCCCGAGTACCAGGACGCATCGGTGAAGATGGTCATGTAGTGCTCGAAGGTGATCTCCTGCGGCCACAGGCTGAACGACGACAGGATCTCCTCGTTCGTGCGCAGCGACATGTTCAGCATCCAGTACACCGGCAGGATGGCGAACACCAGGTACAGCGCCAGGAAGACGCTGCGCTTCTTGAAGCGCTTATCCATGCGAGCCCCCCGCCTGGTCGGCCGTGCCCACGCGCTGCATCCAGTTGTAGAGGATGAAGCACAGCAGCAGGATGATGAGGAAGTAGATCAGCGAGAAGGCCGCCGCCGGCCCCAGGTCGAACTGGCCCACGGCCTTCTGCGTGAGGTACTGGCTCAGGAAGGTGGTGGCATTGCCCGGCCCGCCGCCGGTCAGCACGAAGGGCTCGGTGTAGATCATGAAGCTGTCCATGAAGCGCAGCAGCACGGCGATCATCAGCACCCCGCGCAGCTTGGGCAGCTGGATGTAGCGGAACACCGCGAACTTGCTGGCGCCGTCGATGCGCGCCGCCTGGTAATAGGCGTCAGGGATGGCGCGCAGCCCGGCGTAGCACAGCAGCGCCACCAGCGGTGTCCAGTGCCACACGTCCATGGCCAGCACCGTCAGCCAGGCGTGCGTGGCATTGCCGGTGTAGCTGTACTCGAAGCCCAGCGCGGCCAGCGACGCGCCCAGCAGGCCGATGTCGGTGCGGCCGTAGATCTGCCAGATGGTGCCGACCACGTTCCAGGGGATGAGCAGCGAGATCGCCACCGTCACCAGCACCGCGGAAGACTTCCAGCCCTTGGCCGGCATGGACAGCGCCAGCGCGATGCCCAAGGGGATCTCCACCAGCAGCACGCTCAGCGAGAACAGCATCTGGCGCCCGAGCGCGCCCTGCAGGTCGTCGTCGCGCATCACCGCCTTGAACCATTCGGTGCCCACGAACACGCGGCGTTCGGGCGAGATGATGTCCTGCACCGAATAATTGACCACCGTCATCAGCGGCAGGATGGCCGAGAAGGCCACGCAGATGATGACCGGCAGGATCAGGAGCCAGGCCTTCTGGTTGACGGGCTTGATGGCGCTCATCCAATCAGCTCCTCGTTGCGGTACCAGCAGGTGTGGCTGCTGACGATGGACAGCCAGACAGCTTCGCCCACGCGCGGGATGGTCTGCTCGGGCCCCAGCCGGGCGCGCAGCAGCGGGGCGTCTGCCGCGTCGCCCAGGCGCGCGGTGAGCAGCCAGTAGGTGCCGATGTCCTGGGCCTGCGTCACCACGCCGGGCACGGCTTCGGCGGCGTGTGCGGCGGTCAGCTGCACGTGCTCGGGCCGTATGCCCAATGTGAAGGCGTCCAGCGCGGCCAGCTGCGGCAGCGGCGCGGCGAAGTCGCGGCCGGCCACGCGGATGCCGCTGCCCACGCCCTGCGCGGGCAGGAAGTTCATGCCCGGCGAGCCGATGAAGTTGCCCACGAAGGTGTGGCGCGGGCGTTCGAACAGCTCGCTGGCGCTGCCGATCTGCACCGCGCGGCCGCGCGTCATCACCACCACCTGCTGCGCGAAGGTCAGCGCCTCGACCTGGTCGTGCGTGACGTAGATCAGCGTGAGCTTCAGCTCGTGGTGGATCTGCTTGAGCTTGCGCCGCAGCTGCCACTTGAGGTGCGGATCGATCACCGTCAGCGGCTCGTCGAAGAGCACGGCCGACACGTCTTCGCGCACCAGACCGCGGCCCAGGCTGATCTTTTGCTTGGCGTCGGCCGCCAGGCCGGCGGCGCGGGTGTTGAGCTGGCCCGACAGCTCCAGCATCTCGGCGATGCGGCCCACGCGTTCCTTGATGTGCGCCGCCGCCACGCCGCGGTTGCGCAACGGGAAGGCCAGGTTCTCGGCCACGGTCATGGTGTCGTAGATCACCGGGAACTGGAACACCTGGGCGATGTTGCGCTGCTGCGGGCTGAGCGCCGTGACGTCGCGCCCGTCGTAGCTGACCGTGCCTTGCGAGGGCGTGACCAGGCCCGAGACGATGTTCAGCAGCGTGGTCTTGCCGCAACCCGAGGGGCCCAGCAGCGCGTAGGCGCCGCCGTCCTCGAACGTCATCTTCAGCGGCAGCAGCGCGTAGTCTTCGTCGCGCTGGGGGTTGGGGCGGTAGGCGTGCGCCAGGTCGAGATCGATGCGGGCCATGTCAGTGGTGATTGGCGTGGGCGTGGGCGTTGGCATGGGCCGCGGGTGCGATCAGCAAATCGCCGCGCGCATCGAACACGTAGACCTGGGCCGCGCTCAGGTACAGGGTGAGCGGTGCGCCGATGGTGAAGCTGTGCACCCCGGGCAGCTGCGCCACCAGCTCGCCGATGGGCGTGGACACGTGCACGAAGCTGTCCGAGCCCGAGATTTCGGCCAGTTCCACCTGGCCCGGCAGGCGCAGGTCGCCCGGGCGCTCCTGCACGCGCAAGGCGCTGGCGCGCAGCCCCACGGTCAGCGCCTGGAAGCCGGTGGTGCGCTGCGCTGGCGGCAGCGCCAGCGCCAGTTTCTGGCCCGCGGGCAGGGCGATGCCGTCGGCCGCGGCCTGGGCCTCGACCAGGTTCATGGGCGGGTCGCTGAAGGCACGTGCCACACGGATGGAGCGCGGGCGGTGAAAGACCTCGGCCGTGGGCCCGTACTGCAGCAACTCGCCCGCGTCCATCACCGCGGTGTAGCCGCCCAGCAGCAGCGCCTCGGTGGGCTCGGTGGTGGCATAGACCACGGTGGATTCGCCGCTGGCGAACAGCGCCGACAGCTCTTCGCGCAGCTCTTCGCGCAGCTTGTAGTCCAGGTTGACCAGCGGTTCGTCCAGCAGCATCAGCGGCGCCTTCTTGGCCAGCGCGCGCGCCAGCGCCACGCGCTGCTGCTGGCCGCCCGACAACTCGGCCGGCAGGCGCTGCAGGAAGGGCTCGATGTGCAGCCGGCGCGCCAGTTCGTCCACGCGCGCGGCGATGGCGGCGCGGTCCAGCGCGCCCTGCAGCTTCAGCGGGCTGGCGATGTTGTCGGCCACCGTCATCGACGGGTAATTGATGAACTGCTGGTAGACCATGGACACGTTGCGCTCGCGCACCGGCACGCCGGTGACGTCGCGCCCGTCCGCCAGCACGCGGCCCGCGCTGGGTGCGTCCAGCCCTGCCATCACGCGCATCAGCGTGGTCTTGCCGGCCTGGGTGGCGCCCAGCAGCACCGTCACCGCGCGCGGCACCAGGGCCAGGTCCATGCTGTACAGGTGCGTGGCCGCACCCCAGCGCTGCTCGATGCCCTTGAGCATCAACTCCATGAAGTCTCCTTGTCCACGGCCGGCCAGTGTGCCTTGCACCAGGCCTGCACCTGCTCGCGCTGCGCTGCGCTGAGGTGCAGGCCCAGCTTGGTGCGGCGCCACAGCACGTCTTCGGCGCTGCGCGCCCACTCGTGGCGGTACAGGTGATCCAGCTCGGATTCGAACAGCCCCGGCGCCACTTCGGCGCCCGGTGTGCCCCCACCCAGCACGCGGTCAATGTGCGCGCCGTAGCAGCGTGCCAGGCGCCGCAGCAGTGCCGGCGGGCGCTGCGGATGGCGCTGCTGCAGCACCTGCACGAAGCGTTCGAAATCGCTGTCGGGCCGCTGCGGCGGGCCGATCCAGGCGGACAGGTCGCCACCGGGCAGGTAGGTGCCTTCGGTCCAATGGCCCTGGGTCACGCCCAGCGGGCCGGCCAGCAGGTCGGCGGCTTCTTCGGCCAGCTTGCGGAAGGTGGTGATCTTGCCGCCGAACACGCTGAGCAGCGGCGCCCCGGCCTTGTCCAGCTGCAGCGAATAGTCGCGCGTGATGGCCGAGGGGTTGCCCGATTCGTCGTCCAGCAGCGGGCGCACGCCCGAGTAGGACCAGCACACGTCGGCCGGTCGCACCGCGCGCTCGAAGTAGCGGCTGGCCTGCTCGCACAGGTAGGCGATCTCGTCTTGCTCGATGTGGGCGTCGCCGATGGGGCCGTGGAATTCGACATCGGTGGTGCCGATCAGGGTGAAGGCCTGCTCGTAGGGGATGGCAAAGATGATGCGCTTGTCGGGGTTCTGGAAGATGTAGGCGTGGTCGTGCTCGAACATGCGCGGCACGACGATGTGGCTGCCCTTGACCAGGCGCAGTGCGCGCGTCTGCGGTGCGTGGGCGTGCTCGGTGAGGAACTGCGCCGCCCAGGGCCCGGCGGCGTTGATCAGCGCGCGCGCCGTCAACTGGCGCTCGGCGCCCGCGGGGCTGCGCAGCGTCAGGCGCCACTGCGCGCCGTCGCGCCGCGCGTCCACGCAGGCGCAGCGCGTCAGCACGGTGGCGCCGCGCTCGGCGGCGTCGACGGCGTTCAGCACCACCAGCCGTGCGTCGTCGACCCAGCCGTCGGAATAGACGAAGCCCTTGGTGAAGCGCGGCTTGATGGGCGCGCCGATGGCATGGCCGCGCAGGTCCAGCGTGCCCGATCCCGGCAGCACCTCGCGCCGCGCCAGGTGGTCGTACAGGAACAGGCCCAGGCGGATCATCCACACCGGCCGCATGCCGGGGTCGTGCGGCATCACGAAGCGCAGCGGCCAGATGATGTGCGGCGCGCTCTTGAGCAGCACCTCGCGCTCGGCCAGCGACTTGCGCACCAGGCCGAACTCGTAGTACTCCAGGTAGCGCAGGCCGCCGTGGATGAGCTTGGTGCTTGCCCCCGAGGTGTGCGAGGCCAGATCGTCCTTCTCGCACAGCACCACCTTCAGGCCGCGCCCGGCCAGATCGCGCGCGATGCCCACGCCGTTGATGCCGCCGCCCACCACCAGCACGTCACAGTGTTGCGGCACGGCGGCAGGCACCGGCAGCGCTGACGGGGGGAGCGGGTTCACGGTGGGGTTCTCCTGCAGGGGGCGGGCAGGCAGGCGCCCAGGGTTCGGCGTCTGTCGCGCTTGTTTTCGTTATTCAGCGATTGTGTTCGCTTGATGTTCTCTTTATATCAGTATCAACCCTTGCTTTGGCGCGTTGCTGATCGTTTAGATTCGCTTTCAATGAACCCCAGCCCAAGGCAACTGCAGCTGCTCGAAGCGGTGCGGCGCCTGAACAGCGTCTCGGTCGAGGCCCTGGCCGAGCAGTTCGGCGTGACCCTGCAGACCGTGCGGCGCGACGTTCGCCTGCTGTCCGACGCCGGCCTGCTGGCGCGCTTTCACGGCGGCGTGCGCGTGCCCAGCTCCACCATCGAGAACATCGCCTACCGCCAGCGCCAGCAGTTGCACGACGAGGCCAAGCGCCGCATCGCCCGCGCCGTGGCGCGCGAGCTGCCCGACAACTGTTCTCTGATCATCAACATCGGCACCACCACCGAGGCCATCGCGCGCGAGCTGCTGGGCCACAAGGGCCTGCGCGTCATCACCAACAACCTCAACGTGGCGGCCATCCTGTCCGACAACCCCGACTGCGAGGTCATCGTCGCCGGTGGCGTGGTGCGTTCGCGCGACCGCGGCATCGTGGGCGAGGTCACGGTGGACTTCATCCAGCAGTTCAAGGTGGACATCGGCCTGATGGGCGTGTCGGCGATCGAATCCGACGGCACGCTGCGCGACTTCGACTACCGCGAGGTGAAGGTGGCGCGCGCCATCATCGAGCACTCGCGCATGGTCTGGATGGCCACCGACCACAGCAAGTTCAACCGGCCGGCGATGGTCGAGCTGGGGCGGCTGGAGCAGGTGGACATGCTGTTCACCGACCAGACCCCGCCCGATCCGTTTCCGGCCATGCTGGCCGAGGCCGGCGTCACGCTCAAGGTATGCAGCCCATGAAGACCCCATGAAGACCCACCTTCTGGCCCTGGACCAGGGCACTTCCAGCTCGCGCAGCATCGTGTTCGACGGCCAGGGCCACATCGTGGCCATGGCGCAGCGCGAGTTCCGCCAGATCTACCCGCAGCCCGGCTGGGTGGAGCACGACCCGCTGGAGATCTGGGACACGCAGCTGGCCACGGCGCGCGAGGCGCTGGCCAGGTCGGGCCTGACGGCGGCCGACATCGCCAGCATCGGCATCACCAACCAGCGCGAGACCACGGTGGTGTGGAGCCGGCGTACCGGCCTGCCCGTGTACAACGCCATCGTCTGGCAGGACCGGCGCGCCGAACCCACCTGCGCCGCGCTGCGCGCCCAGGGGCATGAGGCGCTGTTCAGGCAGCGCACCGGGCTCATCGTCGACGCCTACTTCTCGGGCACCAAGCTCAAGTGGATCCTGGACAACGTCGAAGGCGCCAGCGCCGCCGCCGGGCGCGGCGAGCTGGCCTTCGGCACCGTGGACAGCTGGCTGCTGTGGCAACTGACCGGCGGCGCGGTGCACGCCACCGACGTGAGCAACGCCGCGCGCACGCTGATGCTGGACGTGCACACCAACCGTTGGGACGACGAGCTGCTGGCGCTGCTGACCGTGCCGCGCGAACTGCTGCCGGCGGTGCACCCGTCCAGCCACGTGTTCGGCCACACCCGGCCCGAGCTGCTGGGCGCGGCGCTGCCCGTGGGCGGCATGGCCGGCGACCAGCAGAGCGCGCTGTTCGGCCAGGCCTGCTTCAAGGCCGGTCTGGCCAAGAACACCTATGGCACCGGCTGCTTCATGCTGATGCACACCGGCGCGCAGTTCCAGACCAGCGGCAACGGCCTCATCACCACCAGCGCGGCGCAGCCCGGGCCCACGCCCGAGTTCGCGCTCGAAGGCAGCGTGTTCATCGGTGGCGCGGTGGTGCAGTGGCTGCGCGACGGCCTGCGCGTCATCCAGGGCAGCGGCCAGATCGAAGCCCTGGCGCAAAGCGTGCCCGACGCCGGCGGCGTGGTCTTCGTGCCGGCCTTCACCGGCCTGGGCGCGCCCTACTGGGACGCCAATGCGCGCGGCGCCATCGTCGGCCTGACGCGCGGCAGCACGGTGGCGCACATCGCGCGCGCCGCGCTCGAAAGCATCGCCTTCCAGAGCGCGGCCCTGCTGCAGGCCATGGCGCGTGACGCCGCGGCATCAGGCGAAGCTGCCGTGACCGAACTGCGCGTGGACGGCGGCGCCTGCGTCAACGACCTGCTGATGCAGTTCCAGGCCGACCTGCTGGGCATTCCGGTGGTGCGGCCAAAGGTCATCGAGACCACGGCGCTGGGCGCGGCCTACCTGGCCGGGCTGTCGGCGGGCGTGTGGCGCGACCTGGACGAGTTGTCAGCGCAATGGCAGGTGGACCGCCGCTTCCTGCCCACGCTGCCGCGCGAACGCGCGGCCGAGCGCATGGCCGAGTGGGACCGGGCGGTGCGGCAGACGGTGGCGGGGTAGGGCGGCACACTGTCTTCAAACGAATCAATCGTCATCGATTGGAGTGGTGGCCGGCCCCCGGCGTAGAGGCATCCCCGGATGCCGCACGCGCCAAGCCCGGTGGCCTGCAATTTGCATAATGTTGGTGCAAACCAGCATGGCCGTCCTGCGGGCCCGCAACGCTTCCGGCGCCGGCCCGGCGCCGCTTCAAGTTCCTCCACCGAGTACCCCCATGAACCGACCCCCGCTCAGTTTCACCACGATCGTCCTGGCCTGTGCTCTGCTCTCACCGATGGCGCCCAGCCTGGCGGCCGACCCCACGGCGCCGTCGATGGGCGCCATCGAGCGCAGCCAGGCCCGGCGTGCCGGCGAGCTGCTCGAGCAGGCCGTCGAGCACTACAGGAAGCAGGGCCCCGAGAAGTCGTTTGCCGCCTTCAACGACACCAAGGGTCCGTTCGTGAACGGCGCCTACTACGTCTTCGCGGTCGGGCTCGACGGCTACATGCATGCCAACGGCGGCTCGCCCCTGGGCCTGGCCGGCAAGAGCACCATCGACCTGCGCGACGCCGCCGGCAAGCCGCTGATCCGCGACCTGCTGGACCAGGCCAAGGCCAGCCCCACCGGCCGCATCGAATACCACTGGCGCAACCCGGCCAGCAACCGCGTCGAAAGCAAGGTCAGCAGCTACCAGTTGGTGGGCCAGCACATCCTGGCCGTGGGCTACTACACGCCGCGGGCCTCGGTCGAAGAGGCGCAGGATCTGCTGAACAAGGCCGTGGCCTATCTGCGCAAGCAGGGCGCTGACGCCGCATTCGCCGCGTTCAACAACCCGCAGGGCGGCTTCATGCACGACGACCAGTACGTCTTCGTGATCGGGGTCGACGACGGGCGCTACCGCGCCACCGGTGCCGCGCCCCAACTCACCGGCATGGACGTGCGCGCCATGCGTGACGCCGCCGGCAAGCCGCTGGTCGAAGAAATGATGGCGCTGGTGAAAAAGCAGAGCAAGGGCAGCGTCGACTACGTCTGGCGCAACCCGGCCACCAACGCCGTCGAGCCCAAGCGCTCGCTGATCGAGCGGGTCGACAACCTGATCCTCGGCGTCGGCTACTACCCGCGCTGAACCCTCGGGCGGCGTGGGCCGCCTCTGACATCTTCATGGCGACATGAACCGCGCTGGCGATTCATGTCGCCGCTTTGCGTCAGCCGATCTTCTTGTAGGCCACGCACCAGCCGGCGGCGGCGATGTGCTTGCGGCCGAACATCGAACAGCCGGCCCAGGTGTCGCTGGGGGCACCCTGCCAGAACTGGCAGTTGTTGCACTTCTGGTCGGCCTTGTGGGTGGGGTACTTCTTGGCGTCGACCTTGGCCGTGTCGTGGCGGTAGCCCAGCGCCACGGCCTGCTCGTCGGCTTCGTCGACTTTGGACTGGGCGTGGGCCATGCCGGCGGCCAGGGCGGTGCCGGTGGTGACTATGCGGCACAGGAAGATGCGGCGTGCAGGGGATGTGCTCATCCAGGGTCTCCAGGTTCTCTTGGGGGTGGTGGTGGCGTGCGCGCCCGTCGGCATGCACACGCCGACCCGAAATCTAGACATCGCGCACCGGCCCGACGAGCGCGGACAGACCCGGGTGAAAGGGGTTCGCAAGGCCCTGATGCTGTTCCTGTCTGGAGCAGGCGCCATGTGCCACGCTCGACCGTGGCACGCCGCGGCCCCATCACCCGGCCGCCATCAAGGTCTTCAGGTCGAACGCACACCGCCCGCCGCGCGGTCGCGCCGCATCACCCGCAACAGCTCCAGCGTCAGCGCCACGCCCGCCAGCACCAGCCCGGTGGTGCTGGCCAGCCAGAAGCCGCGCGCGCCCTGCAACGCCGGGGGCACGAAGCCCAGCAGGTCGAAGGCCAGCACGCAGCCGCCACCCAGGCCCACGCCCCACATCGCCGCCACGTAGATGAGCAGCGGCACCGTGGCCACCTTGTAGGCGCGCAGCACGAAGGCGGCGATGATCTGCGCCGCATCGGCCACGTGGAACACCGCCACCCAGGCCAGCAGCGGCAGCGCCGCGGCCACCACCGCGGCATTGCCGGTGTACAGGCCCAGCACCTGTTCGCGCGTGGCAAACACTGCCGCACCCACCAGCGCCGCCAGCCCGCAGCCCAGCACCAGGCCGTGCCAGCCCAGGCGGCGCGCGTCGGGGGCGTCGCCCGCGCCGATGCGCTGCGCCACCAGCGTGCTGGTGGCATTGCCGATGGCCAGCGGCAGCATGAACAGCAGCGACACCAGGTTGGCGGCGATCTGGTGCCCGGCCACCGGCGTGGTGCCCAGGCGCGAGATGAACAGCGCCATGAACGAGAAGCCGGTCACCTCGACCATGATGGACGCGCCCATGGGCAAGCCCAGGCGCAGCTGCCCGGCCAGCGCGGCGCGGCGCGGGCGGTCCAGGCCGCGGCCCAGCAGCGCAAAGGGCGCGTAGAAGGCGTCACGGTGCAGCACCCACGCGGCCAGCAGCACCTGGGCCCACATGGCCAGCGCGGTGGCGATGCCGCAGCCGGCCACGCCCAGCGCGGGCAGGCCGCCAAGGCCGAAAACCAGCGCCGCCGACAGCGGCGCCTTCACCGCCAGCCCGCCCAGTTGCAGCACCATCACCGCCTTGGGCCGCGACACCGCGTTGTTGAGCGCGCGGAACACCGTGAACAGCAGCGCCGCCGGCAGCGCGAAGGCCAGGCCCAGCAGGTAGGCGCGCACCTTGGCCGCCACCTCGGGCCCGGCCCCGGCCAGCGCCAGAAAAGGCGCCGGAAAGGCCAGCAGCGTGCAGCCCAGCGCCGACAGCGCCAGCGCCAGCCACACCGCCTGGTGCGTCTCGCGCCCGGCTTCGGCCGGACGGCCGGCGCCGTGCAACTGGCCGGCGATGGGCATCAGCGCCATCAGCACGCCCATGAAGCCGATGAAGACGGTGATGTAGATGGCGCCACCCACGGCCAGCGCCGCCAGGTCGGCAGCGCTGGCGCGCGCCACCAGCATGGTGTCGATGGTGGCAAAGGCCAGCACCGAGAGCTGGCCCACCAGCACCGGCCAGGCCAGGGGCGCGATGCGCCGGGCGCTGGCCAGCAGTGCCGCGCGGCGCGGCGGGAACATGCGCGAACCGTTCAAGCGCGACCCGCTGGGGGCGCGACCAAGCTCTCTGGCGCCGGGTGATCGGCGCCGCTGGCCTGGCGCGCGCGCTCGGCATAGCGGTTGAAGCGCCAGGCCGTGGCCTCTTGCGTGATGCGGCGCCACACCAGGCGCTTCTCAAACGGGCTGTAGGCCGGCCAGTGCTGCACCTCGTCGTGGCTGCGGCCGCAGCCCTTGCACTGCGCGTCGCCCTGGCTGGTGGAGCAGATGGCGATGCAGGGCGCGTCGGGCGTGCTGGCGTACCAGCGCAGCCAGGCCTGCAGCGCGGCGGCGGGCAGGGCGGCCTCGTCGACCATCGAAGCGCGCTCATAGGCCATCAGGCCGTAGACCTCGGCCAGCGCGCGCACTTCAGCGCAGGCGCTCAAGCCGTCGGGCGAGGGCGAACGTTCACGCCACCAGTTGATGGCGGCTTCGATGTCGGTGATGTGGATGGCGGCCATGGGGGCCGGCAGTGTAGCCACGCGCCCGGCGGGCTGCCGGGCGGGCTCAGTCGGGCGTGTAGCCTGCGTCCACCAGTTGCGCCACCACTACCTCGCGCGGCACGCTGGTCTGCACCTGCACGTTGTGCGTGGGCAGGTCGATCTTGATCTCGGCGGCCGGGTCGGCGGCCTTCACGGCCTTGGTCACGGCGGCGACACAGTGGCCGCAGGTCATGTCGGGGATCTGGAAGCTGATCATGGGTGGGCTCTCCGCTCTTGAGTAGAAGGTGTAAGTGTGCCCGCGTCCGCCGCTCCCGCCCCGACACCGGTCAACCCGGCGCGCTGATGGCGCGCTTGAAGTCAGCGGCACGCGGCATCATCTGGCCCCATGACTTCTGCCACCGCCACCGCCGACCTGAGCCTGCCCGTGGACGGGATGACCTGCGCGTCCTGCGCCGGCCGCGTGGAAAAGGCGGCGCGCAAGGTGCCGGGCGTGCTGCAGGCCGGCGTCAACCTGGCCACCGAAACCCTGAGCGTGGGCACCGGCCCCGGTTTCGACCCCGCCGCCCTGCGCCAGGCGGTCGAGAAAGCCGGCTACAGCGTGGCCACGCGCAGCCTGCAGCTGCCCATAGTCGACATGACCTGCGCGTCCTGCGTGGCGCGCGTCGAGAAGGCCTTGCTGCGCGTGCCCGGCGTGCTGGCCGCCAGCGTCAACCTGGCCACCGAGACCGCCAGCATCACCCTGGCCGGGCGCGACGACGCGGCCGCGCTGCAGGCCGTCACGGCCGCTGTCACCAAGGCCGGCTACCGCGTCTCCGCCCCCGCCAGCACGGGTGCGGGCACACCGCAGCGCCGCCTGGGTGACGGCGCCCGCGTGGTGATTGCCGCGCTGCTGTCGGCGCCGCTGGTGCTGCCCATGCTGGGCATGCTGTTCGGCGTGCACTGGATGCTGCCCGGCCTGTGGCAGCTGGCGCTGGCCGCGCCGGTGCAGTTCTGGCTGGGCGCGCGCTTCTACCGCGCTGGCTGGGGCGCCTTGCGCGCCGGCGCCGGCAACATGGACCTGCTGGTGGCCATGGGCACCAGCGCCGCCTTCGGGTTGAGCCTGTACGTCCTGGCCACGGCCGGAGACAACCCCATGCCGGCGCTGTACTTCGAAAGCTCGGCCGTGGTCATCACCCTGGTGCTGCTGGGCAAGTGGCTGGAGGCGCGCGCGCGCCGCCAGACCAGCCAGGCCATCCGCGCGCTCAACGCGCTGCGCCCGGCCAGCGCGCGCGTGCGCCGGGCCGAGGGCGACGTGGACGTACCGCTGGCCGAGGTGGCCGTGGGCGACCTGGTGGTGGTGCGGCCGGGCGAGCGCATCGCCGTGGACGGCCAGGTGGTGGAAGGCGAAAGCGCCGTCGACGAGGCCCTGATCACTGGCGAAAGCCTGCCCGTGCCACGCGGCCCGGGCGAGCGCGTGACCGGCGGCGCCGTCAACGGCGACGGCCTGCTGCTGGTGCGCACCACGGCCATCGGCGCCGAGACGCTGCTGGCGCGCATCGTGCGCATGGTCGAATCCGCGCAGGCCGGCAAGGCGCCCATCCAGCGCCTGGTGGACCGCGTCAGCGCGGTCTTCGTGCCGGCGGTGGCGGGCGTGGCGCTGGTCACGCTGCTGGGCTGGGGCCTGGGCGTGGGTGACTGGACGGCGGCGCTGCTGCACGCCGTGGCCGTGCTGGTGATTGCCTGCCCCTGCGCGCTGGGCCTGGCCACGCCCGCGGCCATCATGGCCGGCACGGGGGTGGCCGCGCGCCACGGCATCCTGATCAAGGACGCCGAGGCGCTGGAACTGGCGCACGCCGTGCACGTGGTGGCCTGGGACAAGACCGGCACGCTCACCGAAGGCCGGCCGCGCCTCGTGCTGCTGCTGCCGCAGGCGGGCGACGATTCCGCGCTGCTGGCCGCCGCCGCCGCGTTGCAGGCCGGCAGCAGCCACCCGCTCGCGCGCGCCGTGGCCGAAGCCGCCGCGGCCCGGGGCCTGGCCGTGCCGCAAGCCACGGGCCTGCGCGCCGTGCCCGGCCGCGGCGTGGCGGGTGATCTGGACGGCCGCGCGCTGCGCCTGGGCAGCGCGCGCTGGATGCAGGAAAGCGGCCTGGACGTCGCCGCTGCGGCGGCGCAGCCCGAAGCCGGCCACACCCTGTCCTGGCTGGCCGCGGCCACGCCGGCCGGCGGCTGGCGGCTGCAGGGCCTGCTGGCCTTTGCCGACGCGCCCAAGCCGCACGCCGCGGCGGCGGTGCGGCGCCTGGCCGACATGGACGTGCGCAGCGTGCTGGTGTCGGGCGACAACCGCGCCGCCGCCGCGGCCGTGGCTGCCACGCTGGGCATAGACGACGTGCGCGCCGAGGTGCTGCCCGAGGACAAGGCGCGCATCGTGACCGAGTTGAAGCAGGGCGGCCTGGGCGTGGCCATGGTGGGCGACGGTATCAATGACGCCCCGGCACTGGCCGCGGCCGACGTGGGCATCGCCATGGCGCATCTGGACGGCGGCGGCACCGATGTCGCCATGCACGCCGCCGGCATCACGCTGATGCGCGGCGACCCGGCGCGCGTGGCCGACGCCATCGCCATCTCGCGCCGCACCCACGCCAAGATCCGTCAGAACCTGTTCTGGGCCTTCGCCTTCAACGCCGTGGGCATCCCGCTGGCGGCACTGGGCATGCTGAGCCCGGTGATCGCCGGCGCGGCCATGGCCTTCAGCAGCGTCTTCGTGGTCAGCAACGCGCTGCTGCTCAGCCGCTGGAAGGCCGCGGCGACCGATTGAGCTTGGCGCCGGCTAACCCATCGCCAGCGAATCGCACAGCGTGTCCAGCCGCCCGGCGGCTTCGGGCGGCAGCTTGCCGGCGCGCAGCAGCGTGGCGCGCTGCACGCCGCGCAGGCGGAAGTAGAGCTCGTCTTCCAGCGCCTCGACCTCGGCCGCGTCGGGGCTGGCCAGCGCGCGCGGGTTCCACAGGCCGCTTTCGTTCCAGCCGGTGCGCAGGCGGCGCAGCAGGAAATCGGCCAGTTGCAGCGCGTCGCGCAGCGCCGCGGCCTGGGGGTCAGCGGCCAGGCTGGCCACGTTGTGCTCGGCGGCCTGCAGCACGCCGCCCAGCGCGGCCAGGCGGGCTTCGATGTCGGCTTCTTCCATCACCGCCTGCGACGGCGGCTGGGCGCTGGCGGCGTGGCTGATGCGGCCGATCCAGCTCAGGTCGAACTCGCCCGGCACGGCGCGCAGCGCCACGCTGGCGTGCAGCAGGTGGCGGCCGCTGCCGCGCAGCGCGGCCAGCGCGGCCTCGGTCACGGCCAGCAGGCGGCCCAGCGGTGATACCTTGGCGGCCGGCAACGCGTGCGGGTAGCCGGAACCATCGAGCCGCTCATGGTGCTCGGCGATGGCGCGCGACACCACGCTGGGGTAGTTGGTGAGCTGGGCGATGAGCAGGTGGCCGATGTGCGGGTGCACCACCAGCTGCTGGTAGCTGATGAAGTCCAGGTCGCGGTCGGCCTCGGCCTCGCCGTACTGCGGCGCGATGTACATCTCGCCCAGGTCGTGCAGCAGGCCGCACAGCATGGCCAGGCGGATCTCGGGCGTGTCGCCGCCGTTGCCCGCCATCAGCGCGCCGGCCAGGGCCATGCCCGCCATGGCGTGCTCGAAGCGCTGCGGGCTGGCACTCTGGCTGGCCGACAGCAGCAGCTGCGCCACCGGGTTCAGCGGCAGCTGCGCGGCCTCGCGCACCAGGCGCGCGGCGTGCGGCAGCAGCAGGGGCGCCAGCGGCGTGTCGCGCTGCAGCAGGGCTTCGATCTCCTTGACCAGGGTCAGCGGCGTCACGCCGTCTTCGGCGATCAGGCAGCTTTCCAGCGGCTGCCGCAGCTGGCGGTCGATCAGCTTGCGCTGCAGCGCGGCCGACACCGGCTGATGGCTGGCCCAGAGCTTGATGCCCGAGATGTCGAAGATGTCGGTGGCGGCGATGATGCTGCGCGTTTCGCTGGCTTCCAGGATGGTGGCCAGGGCGTGGGGGTTGGCGGTACCGAAGGCGTTGTCAGACTTGGAGGGGGTGGTCATGGCGTGTCCCGCGAGGTTCGTCTCGTCTTGGGATATCGGCAGCCGGCGCGCCAACAATAGACCGGCAGCTGCAATCTTTGGCAAGCGGCGCCGGCAGTGCGCCGGCGGTGGAACAATCGCCGCCGACCCGCCGCTTCAGGCCACACCCTCGGAGAACGCTTCATGATCCTCAAAGGCAAGACCGCCCTCGTCACCGGCTCCACCAGCGGCATCGGCCTGGGCATCGCCCAGTGCCTGGCACGCCAGGGCGCGAACATCGTGCTCAACGGCTTCGGCGACGTCGAGGGCCCCAAGGCCGCGGTGACCGCGATGGGCGCCAAGGTGGCCTACCACGGCGCCGACATGAGCAAGCCGGCCGAGATCGAGGCCATGATGGCCTTTGCCGAGGCCACCTTCGGCGGCGTGGACGTGCTGGTCAACAACGCCGGCATCCAGCACGTGGCGCCCATCGAGGACTTTCCGGTCGAGCGCTGGGACGCCATCATCGCCATCAACCTGAGCTCGGCCTTCCACACCACGCGCCTGGCGCTGCCCGGCATGCGCACGCGCAACTGGGGGCGCGTGATCAACATCGCCAGCGTGCACGGCCTGGTGGCCTCGGCCGCCAAGAGTGCCTATGTGGCGGCCAAGCACGGCCTGGTGGGCTTCACCAAGACCGCGGCGCTTGAGCTGGCGACCACCGGTGTCACCGTCAACGCCATCTGCCCGGGCTGGGTGCTCACCCCGCTGGTGCAAAAGCAGATCGACGCCCGCGCCGCGCGCGACGGCATCTCGGCCGACAAGGCGCGCGAAGCCCTGCTGGGCGAGAAGGAGCCCTCGCTGCAGTTCACCACGCCCGAGCAGCTGGGTGAACTGGCAGTGTTCCTGTGCTCGCCCGCGGCCGACAACCTGCGCGGCCAGGCGCTGGCCATGGACGGGGCCTGGACGGCGCAGTAGCCGCGTTAGGCCCCGTTATGCTGTGCGCCTGCGCGGCCGGCGGGGCGCTGGCCGCAGCGCGACCCAGGAGAGCCCGATGACAGGCCTGTACAAGCCCGCGAGCCTGCTCGCCCTGGCACTGCTGCTGGGTGGCTGCGCCAGCCCGCAGGCGCCGGCCGAGCAACTTCCGCCGCCCCTGGTGACGCGCACCTCCGACGCCACGGTCTGGACCACGGCCGAAGCCGCGGCTGCGGCGGCGGCCGAGGCCGCTGCGGCCGCTCGCCGCCCGGCGCGACGCGAAGCGGCGCCGGCCCGCCCGGCGCCGCCACCCCAGGTCGCGGCGCCTGTGGCGGTGGCCGCATCGGCGCCGCCCGCCCTGCAGGCCACCGCGGCAAGCGACGCGCTGCCACCCCGCATCCTGTTCGACTTCGACAGCGACGAGATCCGTGGCGACTTCAGCGCCGCCATCGAAGCCCATGCCCGCCGCCTGCTGGCCGAACGCAGCCTGCGCCTGCTGGTGGAGGGCCATGCCGACGAGCGCGGCGGCGCCGAATACAACCTGGCGCTGAGCGAGCGCCGTGCCGATTCAGTGCTCAAGGCCTTGCGCCATGTGGGCGTCGAGCCGACACAGCTGGAATCAACGGCCTTGGGCGAGACCCGGCCTGCGGTGCCGGGCTACAACGAGGAAGCCTGGGCGCGCAACCGGCGCGTGGAGCTCAAGCCGCGCTAGCCAGGCCACCAGGGGTCCGGCGCAATGGGCGCGCCGCATCTGGCAGCGATCATGCTGCGTTTGGGCGAAGCCCAGGGCTCGAGCTGCTGGCGGCGGGCTGAGCCGATGTTCTGCGGGTGCCGCCGGACGCCCGATTGTTCAGGTCGGATTCGTCTCTACCAGCATCAGCGCGGCACGCGGTTCGCAGTCGATGAGGACGAGCACCACCGGGCAGGGCTCTTCGACGACGGCTTGCCGCAATTCGCGCAGCCCCAGGGCCGGCGGATCGCCGACCAGGACGACGCCGGAAGAAGGCGCATTGGCAGCCGCGCGCCCGAGATGGCAGCGCCCAAGCTCGTCGCGCAAGGCAAGCACGCGGCTCTGGGGGTTGGATGCGAGAACGCTGTATTGATGCATGGCCTGACTCGATGGGTGGCTGGTTCGCTTGTTCGTGGCTGCCGAGACCCTACTCTGTGCGATAGCGCAGAGATTTGGGGCCGCATTTTGCTGCCGGGTGTGACAAGCTGGCGAATGCGTCGAGCGCACGGATCGCGGGGATGTCCCAGAAGTGGGCGCGGCCCACGTGGGGTGCTGGCATCCCCAGGTGGCCGGCCAGCGTGACCGGGATTGCCAGCACCTGGGCATCGGGCTCGGAGCGGGTGATCCGGGGCGTGTCGTCGTCGGTGCTGGCGGCCACGAGCGAGTCCTTCGAAGCGCCGCAGCGCGTGGTCGTGGCCTTCGCCGGCAGCCCCGGCGCGCGCGGCAGTGGCTGTTCGGCAGCAGCCCCACCCGCCTGCTGCGGCTCAGCGACGTGCCGGTGCAGAGCCTGCGCTGAAGCACGGGCACAGGGCCGGGCTTGCATGCGGCTGGCGTGCCCTCGAATGCCGCTTTTCCACAAGGCAAGCAGGGATCCAGGGCCCGCCCGCAAAGCCGGGGGAACAATCGAAGTCCTCTCTTCGACGCACAGTGGATACTCCACGGCCGCGCTGGCGGTGCTCCAGGCCTGATTCCGCCAGCACCTACGAACCCGATATACCCGAAGGAGATACAACGTGACACCGGGTCTGCAAGCTTTGCTGGCGTTTGCCCCGATCGCCCTTGCGGGTGTGCTTCTGGTCGGCCTGGGTTGGTCGGCCAAGAAGGCCATGCCGCTGGTCTACATCATCACCGCCGCGATCGCGCTCTCGGTATGGGGTGTGAGCTTCAACCGCGTCGCCGCGGCCACGATCGAAGGCATCATCATCACGGTGCAGGTGCTGTGGATCATCTTCGGCGCCTTGCTGCTGCTCAACACGCTCAAGCATTCCGGCGGCATCGCCAGCATCCGCAGCGGCTTCTCGCGCATCAGCCCCGACCGCCGCATCCAGGTGGTGCTGATCGCCTGGTTGTTCGGCTGTTTCATCGAAGGCGCCTCGGGCTTCGGCACCCCGGCCGCGGTGGCCGGGCCGCTGATGGTGGCCGTGGGCTTCCCGGCGCTGGCGGCAGTGATGTTCGGCATGATCATCCAGTCCACGCCGGTGTCCTTCGGCGCCGTCGGCACGCCGCTGATCGTGGGCGTGCAGGGCGGCTTGCAGCGCGACTCGATGACGCAGGCGCTGCAGGCACAGGGCCAGACCTGGGCCGACTTCTTCAACCTGGTGGTGGAGCGGGTGGCGCTGGGCCACGCCATCGCCGGCACATTGATTCCGGTGTTCCTGATCTTCTTCATGACCCGCTTCTTCGGGCGCAACCGGTCCTGGTCCGAGGCCTTGCCGGCGGTGCCGTTCGCGCTGTTCTCGGCCTTCGCTTTCACCATCCCGTATGGGCTGGCCGGGTGGTTCCTGGGGCCCGAGTTCCCCTCGCTGCTGGGCGGCCTGCTGGGCCTGGGGATTGCAACACTGGCTGCGCGTGCGGGCTTCCTGGTGCCCAAGAAGAGCTGGGACTTCGCCGAGCCCAAAGACTGGCCGTCCGACTGGATGGGCAACATCGAGATGAAGCTCGACGAGATCGGCAGCCGCCGCATCCCCACGGTGCTGGCCTGGCTGCCCTACGGCCTGCTGGCGCTGATCCTGGTGCTCAGCCGCACCGTTCCGGAGTTCAAGGCCGCGCTGCTCTCGGTGGCCTGGAGCACCAAGAACATCCTGGGTGAAACCGGCATCAGCGGCAACTTCCAGCCGCTGTACCTGCCGGGAGGTGTGCTGGTGTTCGTGTGTCTGGTCACGATCTTCCTGCACCGCATGGCCTTCACCGACTTCATGAAGGGTGTGCGCGAGTCCAGCGGCACCCTGCTGGGGGCCGGCTTCGTGCTGGTGTTCACCGTGCCGATGGTGCGGATCATGATCCAGTCGGGCGTCAACGCGAACGACCTGGCCAGCATGCCGATCTCGATGGCGCGCTGGGTCGCGGGCTCGGTCGGCGATGTCTATCCGCTGTTTGCGCCCACCGTGGGCGCGCTCGGTGCCTTCCTGGCTGGCTCCAACACCGTCTCCAACCTGATGCTCAGCCAGTACCAGTACAGCGTTGCGCAGGCACTGGGCGTCAGCGGCGCCACCATGGTGGCGGCACAGTCCATCGGCGCGGCCGCCGGCAACATGATCGCGATCCACAACGTCGTGGCCGCATCCGCCACCGTCGGGCTGCTGGGGCGCGAGGGCCAGACCCTGCGCCGCACCGTCATCCCGACGATCTACTACGTGCTGCTCACCGGTGTTCTGGCGATGGTGTCCATGCACGTGTTGAACTGGGTCGACCCGCTGATCGGCGTGAAACTGCCTTGATGCGGGGCCGCGTCGTCGAGGGCTTCATGCCCCTTGACGGCGCGGGTGCTTGAAATGGCGGAAGCGGTGAGATTCGAACTCACGGGCCCTTGCGGGCCGCCGGTTTTCAAGACCGGTGCAATCGACCACTCTGCCACGCTTCCTGCGGCGCTGATTGTGCCCCGGTTGTCGGGCCGGCCGCGGGTGCCGGTCTTGCTCAGCGCCCCGGCTTCTGCTGCTGCGCGCAGGCCACCTGCTGCACTTCGCGCCGGCCGCCGTCCACGCGCACCGCGGTCAGCGCGCCGCCCCACACGCAGCCGGTGTCCAGTGCCAGCAGGTCGGGGCGGTTCACCAGTCCCAGCATGCTCCAGTGGCCAAAGGCCATGGGCTGGCCGGCGCTGCGCCGACCCGGTACGTCGAACCAGGGGTGACAGCCCGGTGGCGCGCTGTCGCTGCCTTCCTTGGCCTTGAAGTCGGGCCGGCCGTCGGCGCTGCAAAAGCGCATGCGGGTGAGGGCGTTGACGATGAAGCGTGCGCGCTCGTGGCCCTGCAGTGCGTCGCTCCAGCGCGCCGGCTCATCGCTGTACATGACCTGCAGAAAGCCTGGCAGGCCGGGGCCGGCCAGCAGCGCCTGCACCTCGGCGGCCAGCGCCAGCGTCTGGGCCCCGTCCCATTGCGGCACCACGCCGGCGTGCACGCACAGCCAGCCGGCCTCTTGATGGGCCAGCGGCTGGCGGCGCAGCCAGTCCAGCCAGTGTGCGCGGTCGGGGGCGGCCAGCACGTCGCCGAAGGTGTCGCCGCGCTTGAGCGGGCGCACGCCCTGGGCCACGGCCAGCAGGTGCAGGTCGTGGTTGCCCAGCAGGCAGGTGGCGGCGGCGCCCAAACTGGCCATGCGGCGCAGCACGCCCAGCGAATCGGGGCCGCGGTTGACCAGGTCGCCCAGCAGCACCAGGCGGTCGCGCGAGGCTGAGAAGCCGATGTCGGCCAGGAGCCTGGCCAGGGCTTCGTCGCAACCCTGCACGTCGCCGATGAGGTGGATCATGCTTTGATTCTGCTACGCTCAGCCTGGTCTTCCCTGGCCACCGCCCACGCTGCCGGCGGCGCGCATGGACCTATCGCTGCTCGTACTGCTCATCCTGCTCAACGGTCTCTTCGCCATGTCGGAGATGGCCCTCACTGCCAGCCGTCGCGCCCGGCTGCAGGTCATGGTGGAAGCCGCCGAGCCCGGCGCGCAGGCGGCCATGGACCTGCACGAGAACCCGACCAAGTTCCTGTCGACGGTGCAGATCGGCATCACCTCCATCGGCATCCTCAACGGCATCGTCGGCGAGGCCGCCTTCGCCGTGCCGTTGAGCCACTGGCTGGTGGACAGCTTCGGTCTGCCCGAGCGCGGCGCGGCCATAGCCGCCACGGCGCTGGTGGTGGTGATCATCACCGTGCTCACCATCATCTTCGGCGAGCTGGTGCCCAAGCGCCTGGGCCAGATGTTCCCCGAGTCCGTGGCCCGGCTGGTGTCGCGGCCCATGAACTGGCTGTCCACTGCCACGCGGCCGCTGGTGGCGCTGCTGACGCTGTGCACCAACGCCGTGTTGCGCCTGCTGGGCATCCACGGTGGGCCTTCGCGCTCGGTGACCGAAGAAGAGATCGCCGCCAGCCTGGAAGAAGGTGTGGACGCCGGCGTGATCGAGGCGCAGGAGCACCAGATGGTGCGCAACGTCTTCCGCCTGGACGACCGCCAGATCGGCAGCATGATGATCCCGCGCGCCGAGATCGTCTGGCTGGACGAGACCGACGCGGTGGACGCGGTGCTGCTGACCCGCATTGCCGACAGCGGCCACACGCGCTTCCCGGTGTGCCGCGGCTCGCTGGACGACGTGCGCGGTGTGCTGGGCGCGGCCAGCCTGCTGCGGCCGCTGGCGCGCGGCGAGCAGCCTGCGCTGGCCGATCATCTGGAACCGCCGGTGTTCGTGCCCGAGACGCTGTCGGGCATGGAGCTGCTGGAGCATTTCCGCGTCTCGGGCACCGACCTGGTGTTCGTGGTGGACGAGTACGGCGCGGTGCAGGGCGTGATCACCGAGCGCGACCTGCTCGAGGCCATCACCGGCGAGTTTGGCACCGACAGCGACGAGGGCGCCTGGGCGGTGCAGCGCGAAGACGGCAGCTGGCTCATGGACGGCCTGATCCCGGTGCCAGAATTCAAGGACCGGCTCGAGCTGAAAGAACTGCCCGAAGAAGACCGCGGCCGTTACAACACGCTGGCCGGCATGATCATGCTGCTGCTCGGGCGCCTGGCGCAGACCGCCGACGCGGTGGACTGGGAAGGCTGGCGCTTCGAGGTCGTCGACCTCGACGGCAAACGTGTCGACAAGGTGCTGGTGAGCCGCATCGAAACCCCTGGAGAAGACTCTTGATCAATCAGAACCTGCACCGCAAGCCGATGGCGCTGGACAGCGCGCAGCACCGCCAGCTCAAGCTCAAGCTGCCCATCACCGACTGGTCGGTGGCCAAGGACCTGAACGCCACCTTCGTGGCCGCGGCCGAGTTCGGCGACGTGTGTCGCGAGTTCCCCATCGTCTTCGTCAAGGCCGGGAAGGAGCCCGACGGCAGCGACGCGATCGCGCCGCTGGCGGTGTTCGGCATGACGCAGAACCAGAACCTGTACGTCAGCGGCGAACGCTGGCGCGCGCAGTACATGCCGGCGGTGCTGCGCTTCTACCCGTTCTGCATCGCGCGCATCGACGACCAGCGCTTTGCCATCTGCGTGGACAGCGCGCACGGTGGCGTCAACACCGAAGAAGGCCAGCCGCTGTTCGAGGCGGATGGCAAGCCCAGTGAACTGCTGGCCGGCATGCAGAAGCAGCTGGAAGTGCTCGAGGCCGAGATCCAGCGCACGCGCCTGGTGGGCAAGCGCCTGCTCGAGCTGGACCTGTTGCGCGAGATGCGCTTCGACGCCACGCTGCCCGACGGCAAGCAGCACACGGTGGACGGCTTCCTGACGGTGGACGACGCCAAGGTCACCGCGTTGCCCGACAACATCGTGGGCGAACTGCACCGCAGCGGCGTGCTGGGCCTGGTGCACATGCACTGGGTGTCGCTGGGCAACATGCGGCGCCTGGTGGATTGGCACGTGGAGCGCGCGGCGGCGGCGCCGACGGCGGGCTGACCTCCGTCTCGCCGCGCCCGGCCGCGCGGTGACAATCGCCGCATGACCGTACACCTGCAAAAGCCCGCCGCCGGCGCCACGCCCCTCCACGTGGTGGATGGCGCCCGATTCGATACCGACCTGAAGGCCGCCCCGGCGGCCACGCGCCGCTGGCTGCAGGCCACCGGCTTTGCCGCTGCGCCCGACAGCCACGCGCTGGTTCCGGGCCCCGACGGCGCGCTGGCCGAGGTCTGGGTGGGCGTGCACGCCGCCGACCATCCGTTCGCGCTGTCGGCACTGCCCTTCAAGCTGCCGGCCGGCGCCTACCGGCTGGGCGACACCGGCCTGGCGCTGGACGCCGAGGCCGCGGCCCTGTCGTGGGAGCTGGGCGCCTACCGCTTCGACCTGTACAAGCCGGCGCGGCGCGAGGCAGCCACGCTGGCCCTGCCCGACACCCCGGCGGCGCAGCGCGGCCTGCTGCAGGCCGCGGCCATGGCTTCGGTGCGTGACCTGGTCAACACCCCGGCCGAACACATGGGCCCGGCAGCGCTGGCCCAGGCCGTGCGCCTGGTGGCGGCGCAGCACGGCGCCAAGGTCAAGGAAGTGGTGGGCGACAAGCTGCTGGACGCCGGCTTCCCGGCCATCCACGCCGTGGGTCGCGCCGCCGCGCCCGAGCGCGCGCCGCGCCTGATCGAACTCACCTGGGGCAAGGCCAAGCACCCGCGCCTGACGCTGGTGGGCAAGGGCGTCTGCTTCGACAGCGGCGGCCTGGACATCAAGGGTGCCGAGGGCATGCGCCTGATGAAGAAGGACATGGGCGGCGCGGCCAACGCGCTGGGCCTGGCACAGATGGTCATGGCCCTGCGCCTGCCGGTGCGCCTGCAACTGCTGATCCCGGCGGTGGAGAACGCCATCGCCGGCAACGCCTACCGCCCGGGTGACGTGTTCAAGACGCGCGCCGGCCTGCACATCGAGATCGGCAACACCGACGCCGAGGGCCGCGTGATCCTGTGCGATGCGCTGGCCTATGGCGCCGAATCCAAGCCCGAACTGATGATCGACCTGGCCACGCTCACCGGCGCCGCGCGCGTGGCGCTGGGCGCGCAGCTGCCGGCGCTGTTCTGCCGCGACATGGCGCTGGCGCGCGCGCTGGTCGACCGCGGCCTGGCGCTGCGCGACCCGCTGTGGCACCTGCCGCTGTGGCGTGACTATCACGGTGGCATCGAAAGCGACATCGCCGACATCGTCAACACCGGCAAGGGCGCCCTGGGCGGCGCCATCAACGCGGCGCTGTTCCTCGAGGACTTCGTGCCCGCCGCGCAGGAATGGCTGCACATCGACCTGTTTGCCTGGAACGACAGCGCCCGCCCCGGCCGCCCGGTGGGCGGCGAGGCGCAGACCCTGCGCACGCTGCTGGCGTACCTGGAAGAGCGCTTCGGCGAGCGTTCGTAAGGCCGCCTGGCCCGCCGTGCTGGAGCTGCGTGCGGCAGCGTTGCAGTCGCTCGGTGCTTCTGCGGCAGCCGGCCCCGCGCATGATGGGCGAGGAGCCACTTCGTTGGCCTGGGGGCGGTCGCTGTCGGCTGCCGATTGCGCCTGCAGCTTCGGCGCAAGAAAGTTGGGCTCAAGGCCGGCGGGCCGGCGACCGATATCGTTGCTGCAACTGTTCCCATGAGACTCGAAGCCGCTACCCGACTCTACGAGCGCATGCTGCTGCTCGGCGCCGCCGTGGTGCCCGCCGTGGCTGTGTGGTACGTGCTCAGCTTCACCAGCGAGCCGCCGCAGCGTTTCCTGAGCCACGCCTTCCACGAATTCGTCGTCTCCATCTCGATCCTGGTTGGCGCCTTCGTCTCCTACGTGTCATGGCGCAGCTACCGCGAGTCCGGCGAGGTGTTTCTGCGCTGGCTGACGGCGGGTTTTCTGGTGTTCACGCTGATCTACGCGCCGCATGGATTCCTGACGCGAACCGCGCACGACAACGTCTGGCTGTTCCTGCTGTACGGGCCGGCATCGCGTCTGGCGATGCTGGGCTGCCTGGTCTACGGGCTGGTGCAATACGGACGGCCACCCGAAGAACCGGCCGCGGTTGCGCGCAGCGGATTCTGGCGACACCTGTTGCTGGCCTGCCTTGCCGCCTGTCTGGGTGTGGCCTGGCTGGCCTACTCGCCCTACGCCGGCAGCCCCTGGGTTCGACTTTCGCTGGAAGGGGGCGCGCTGACGCTGTGCTTCGCAGGCCTGGTCGCCATGTTGCGACGGCGGATCGATTCGCCGTTGATGGTCTTCTACGCCATCGCCCTGGCCCTCTTCGCACAGGCTTCTACCGCCTTTGTCCTTGCCAAGCCCTGGAACCACCTGTGGTGGCTGGCGCACGCCATCTTCGCCGGCGGTTTCTTCGTCCTCAGCTGGGGCATCGCGCGGGCACTGCTGACCACCCGCTCGTTCGCAATGGCCTACAGCCAGGAGCAGTTGATGCGCTCGCTGGAACACGAGAAGGCACAGACCGAGGCAGCCAACCGGGACCTCGCGGCGAGCCGGATCCGCCTGCAGGCCGTGCTCGACAGCGTCCAGGATTGCGTCCTCAGCATCGACACCTGCGGCAACATCCAGTCCTTCAATCAAGCGGCGGAGAGGGTCTTCGGCCATTCGGCTGCCGAGGTGCTCGGCCGCAACATCGGCATCCTGATGGCCGCTTCAGGTCTCCAGGCCCCGGATGACCCGCTGCGCTTCGGCTGCGAGGCCGGCGTGCGGCCCGTGGTGGGCACGGTCCGGGAATTGACAGCGCAGCGCAAGGACGGCACGGCCTTCCCCATCGAGATGATGCTCAACGAAGCCCGCATCGATGGCGAACTGCTGTTCACTGCCAGCCTGCGCGACATCGGCGAACGCAAGCAGGTAGAGGCCGAGCTGGCGCAGTACCGTAGCCACCTGGAAGATCTGGTGCGGTCGAGGACGCGCGAGCTGAACGAGAGCCGCGATGCGGCCGAGGCGGCCAACCGCGCCAAGAGCGTCTTCCTCGCCAACATGAGCCACGAGTTGCGCACGCCGATGAACGGCATCATGGGCATGACCGACTTGGCGTTGATGCGCGCCAGCGACTCGAAGCAGGCCGAGTGGCTGAAGAGCAGCAAGCGCTGCGCCGATCAACTGCACAAGGTGCTCAACGACATCCTGGACATAGCGAAGATCGAGGCCGAGCGTCTGACGCTCGAAGAGCAGGATTTCGCGCTCGACGAGCTCATCGGCGACGTGCTGCAGCTGCAGCAGGCGCCGGCCCAGGCCAAGGGCCTGCAGATCTGCGCGCAACTCGACGCGGGCCTGCCCATGCAGCTCTGCGGCGACGCGACGCGGCTCAGGCAGATTCTCATCAACTACACGGGCAATGCGATCAAGTTCTCTGAACGCGGGCAGATCGCCGTGCACGCCAGCGTCGTCGAGGACGATGCACTGGGCGTGCTGCTGCGCATCGCCGTCAGCGATCAGGGCATCGGCATCGGCCCCGAGCAGCAGTCGCGGCTCTTCCGCGCCTTCACGCAGGCCGACGACGCCATCAACCGCAAGTACGGCGGTACCGGCCTGGGTCTGATCATCTGCAAACGCATCGCGCAGCTGATGGGCGGCGATGCCGGCGTCACGAGCGCGGACGGCCGGGGCAGCAGCTTCTGGGCTACCGTGCGGCTGCGCAAGGCGACACCCCGCCCGCCCGACGCGGCAGAAACGGCAGAAGCGGCCGAGAGCGCGCGGGTTCTGACCCAGTAGGGTCGACTAGCGCGAGCCGCACACCGGGCAGCCGGCCTGGCGCGGCAGCTGCACTTCGTCGAAGTGCATGTTGCGCCCGTCCAGCATCAGCAGCCGCCCGGCCAGGGGCTGGCCGATGCCGGCCAGCAGCTTCAGCGCCTCGGCCGCCTGCATGCTGCCGATGATGCCCACCAGCGGCGCGAACACGCCCATGGTGGCGCAGGCCACTTCCTCGAACGCGGTGTCGGGCGGAAACAGGCAGGCGTAGCAGGGCGTGGCCGCGTTGCGGCTGTCGTAGACCGAGATCTGGCCGTCGAAACCGATGGCCGCGCCCGACACCAGCGGCCGGCGGTGTTTCACGCAGGCGGCGTTGACGGCGTGGCGCGTCTTGAAGTTGTCGCTGCAGTCCAGCACCACGTCGGCGCTAGACACCAGTTCGTCCAGCAGCGCCGCGTCGGCACGCTTGCACAGCGCGCGCACCTGCACGTCGGGGTTGATGGCGGCGATGCTCTGGCGTGCCGACTCGGCCTTGTGCTGGCCCAGGCGCGACAGGTTGTGGGCGATCTGGCGCTGCAGGTTGGTCAGGTCCACGGTGTCGTGGTCGACCAGGGTGATGCGGCCGACGCCGGCCGTGCCCAGGTACAGCGCCACCGGCGAGCCCAGGCCGCCGGCGCCGATGACCAGCGCATGGCCCTGCAGCAGGCGCGTCTGGCCCTCGATGCCGATGTCGTCGAGAAGCACGTGGCGCGAGTAGCGCAGCAGCTGGTCGTCGTTCATGCGCCGCATTGTGGCGCCGGGCCTGTGCCGCCGGCCACTGTGTCGTTGTGGCGCATGGCGCGGCCGCTACAGGGGGGGGTTCCCCTGTCTTGTCGCGCGCGGCCGCAGGCAGGACATTGCGGTCCGATGAATGAGCAACTACTCCCTATCGCCCGGCCCGCCCTGCGGCCGCTCGTCACCCTGCTGGCCGGCCTGTGCTGCGCGGCCGCAGGCGCGCAGACCGAACAGCAGGTGGTGATCACCGGCTCCATCGTCGAGCGCAACATCGCTGACGCGCCCTATGCCATCGGCGTGGTGGGCCGCGAAGATCTGCGCACCGCCGGGCCTCTGGTGCACCTGAGCGAGGCCGTGGCGCGCGTGCCCGGGCTGGTGGTGTCCAACCGCTGGAACTATGCGCAAGACCTGCAGATCAGTTCGCGCGGCTTCGGCGCGCGCGCCGGCTTCGGTGTGCGCGGCATCCGGCTCTACAGCGACGGCATCCCGGCCAGCGGCCCCGACGGCCAGGGCCAGGTGTCGCACTTCGACCTGGCCAACGCCGAGCGCGTGGAGGTGCTGCGCGGGCCCTTCTCGGTGCTGTACGGCAACAGCTCGGGCGGTGTGATCTCCACCTTCAGCGCCACGCCGCGCAGCCCGCGCTGGGAGGCCGCGGTCGATGCCGGCAGCTTCGGCCTGCGCCAGCTGCGCCTGCAGGGTGAGACACCACTGGCCGGCGGCTTTGACCTGCGCCTGGCCGGCGCCACGCTGCAGGTGGACGGCTTCCGCCCGCAATCCGAGGCCAAGCGCCACCTGCTCAGCGCGCGCGTGGGCTACAACGTCGGCCCCGACAGCGTGGTGTTCAACGCCAGCTACCTGGACCAGCCGGCGCAGGATCCGCTGGGTCTTAGCCGCGACCAGTTTGACCTGGACTCGCGCATGGTCGCCCCCGTGGCCCAGCAGTTCAACACGCGCAAGACCACACGGCAAGACCAGGCCGGCCTGCGCTGGAAGCACCGCTTCGGCGACGGCGCGCTGCGCGACGGCGAGCTGGCGCTGTACGGTGGCCAGCGCCACGTGGTGCAGTTCCTGGCCATCCCGGCGGGCACCCAGGGTTCGGCCGAGGCCACACCCCCCACCAACGTGCGCCATGGCGGCGCGGTGATCGATTTCGAGCGCCAGTACGGCGGTCTGGAAGGCCGGCTGCGCTTCGCCTGGGAAGCCGTGGACCTGCAGGTGGGCGTGGCCATGGACCGCCAGCGCGACGAGCGCAAGGGTTACCAGAACTTCAGCGGTCCGACGGCTGCGCCCGTGGGGCTTGGAGAAGTGGGCCCGCTGCGCCGCGACGAGACCAACCGCGCCCGCAGCGACGATGTCTTCGCCCAGGCCGAATGGGCCGTGCTGCCGCGCCTGAGCGCCAGCGCCGGCGTGCGCGCCGGGCGCGTGGAGCTGGAGTCGACGGACGCGTATGAGCTGGGCTGCAACCGCACGGTGACGCCGGCCACGGGCAACTGCGACGACTCCGGCCTGCGCGAGTTCGACTACACCAACCCGGTGCTGGGCCTGCGCTGGCAGGCGGCGCCGGGTCTGAACCTGCACGCCAGCGTGGCGCGTGGCTTCGAATCGCCCACGCTGGGTGAGCTGGCCTACCGGCGCGACGGCACCGGCGGTTTCAACACCGAGTTGCTGGCGCAGCGCAGCCGGCAGTTCGAACTGGGCGCCAAGTGGCGCAGCGGCGGCCTGCAGACCGACCTGACGCTGTTCGAGGCCAAGGTGGACGACGAGATCGGCGTGGCCACCAATGCCGGCGGGCGTTCGGCGTTCCAGAACGTGGGCCGCACGCTGCGCCGCGGCGCTGAGCTCTCGGGCCGCTGGCAGGCCACGCCCACCATCAGCACCGCGCTGGCCGCCACCTGGATGGACGCCACCTACAAGGATGACTTCCTGGTGTGCGCCGGCATACCCTGCGCCGCACCCACGCTGCCGGTGGCGGCGGGCAACCGCATCGCCGGCACGCAGCAGAAGTCGGGTTTTGCCGAACTGGCCTGGCGCAGCGGCTTCATGGGCGACCTGGCGCTCGAATGGCGCGGCGCGGGTGACACCGTGGTGAATGACCGCAACAGCGAGTTCGCCCCCGGCTACGGCCTGCTGGGCCTGCGCTGGTCGCACCAGCTGGCGGTGAGCGCTTTCGGCAAGCTGGAACTGCTGCTGCGCGTGGACAACCTGGCCGACCGCCGCTACGTGGGCAGCGTGATCGTCAACGATGCCAACGGCCGCTTCTACGAGACCGGCGCGCCGCGCAGCGTGCTGGTGTCGCTGCGCCTCACCGGGCCCTGAACGCGCATGACCCTGCACAGACGCACTCTGCTGGCCGCGGCGGCGCTGCTGCCGTCGCTGGCCCAGGCCGCGCCGGAGGCAGACCCGTATGAGGGCGACCCCTTCCGCTCGCTGCCCTGGTCCGACATGCGGCGCGAGTTCCTGGGTCGCGACGCGCGCGCGCAGTTCGACGCGCGCGTGCAGGTGCAGGGCCCGGCATTCGCCGAAGACCCGATGAACGTGCCGGTGAGCGTGCGCGTGGACCCGGCGCTGGGTGAGGTGCGCGAGATCGTCGTGCTGGTCGACCGCAACCCCATCCGCCGCGTGCTGGCGTATGAGCCGGGCACGGCGCTGCCGGCCATCAGCTTTCGCTTCAAGCTTGAGCAGGCGTCACCGGTGCGTGCCGCGGTGCGCCTGGCCGATGGCAGCTGGCGCGTGGGCGGCACCTGGGTCGATTCGGCCGGTGGCGGCTGCACCGTGGCCGGCGTCACGCGCAAGGACGGCAGCTGGTCGCGCACGCTGGGCGAGGTCTCGGGCCGGCTGTTCACCCCGGCGCCGGGCGCCACGCGCCTGCGCTTCAAGGTGATGCACCCCATGGACACCGGCCTGGTGTCGGGCATCCCGGCCTTCTACCTGAACCGCCTGTCGATCCGCGACGGCAGCCAGCGTGAGCTGGCGCGTCTGCAGGCCTTCGAGCCGGTGAGCGAGAACCCGGTGTTCAGCTTCGACTTCGCCACGCCGCCCGTTGGCGGCGTGCACATCGTGGGCACCGACAACAACGGCAACCGCATCGGGAGCCGGCTGCAGTGAGGCTGGGACGGTACCTGGCGCGGCTGTGCGCGTTGCTCTGTGCACTCTTGCTGGCAGCCACCGGCGCCACGGCCCAGCGCGCCGACGCGTCGCGCCTGGACTACCGCCTGAGCGCGCGCGCGCTGGCCCCGGGCGTGTGGGTGGTGGAAGGCGACAACGCCGACTTCAGCGTGGCCAACGGCTGCAACATCATCAATACCGGTTTCATCGCCACCGGGGCCGGCGTGCTGGTCATCAACACCGGGCCCAGCCGGCTGTACGGCGAGCAGTTGCGCGCTCTGATCGCGCGCACCACGCCCGAGCCGCTGCTGCAGGTGCTGCAGCTCAACCTGCACCCCGACTACTTTCTGGGCAACCAGGCCTTCGCCGACGTGCCGCGTCTGGCCACACCGGCCACCCGGGCCGGCGTGGCGCGCGAGGCCGCGGCCTACGAGACCAACCTGTACCGCCTGTGCGGTGACTGGATGAAGGGCACCGAGACCCGGGCGCCCGACCAGGACTTCGCCACGCCCGCAGCCAGCGGCCGCCTGCGCATAGGTCAGCGCGATTTCGAATGGCATGCGCTGGCCGGCCACACGGCGTCCGATCTGGTGCTGGTGGATCTGAGCAGCGGCGTGGCCTTCGTCGGCGGCCTGGTCTTCAGCCAGCGCGTGCCCACCACCCCGCACGCGCACGTGGCCGAATGGCTGGCCAGCCTGGACCGCCTGCAGGCCCTGGGCCTGCGCACCGTGGTGCCCAGCCACGGCCCGGTGCACACCGGCACGCAGGGCCTGGACGAGACCCGGCGCTACCTGCGCTGGCTGGACCAGAGCTTTGCCGCCTGGGCCGGCCAGGGCCTGGAGATGAACGAGGTGCTGCGCGCCCCGGTGCCCGGGGAGTTTCGCGCCTGGGCCGCCTTTGCCACCGAATACGTGCGCAACGTGGCCCACCTGTACCCGGTGTACGAACGACAGGCGCTGCCGCCGGCGGCCAGGCCCTGATACTAAATCGCGTTCAAAGATATAGAAGTTATCCACTTGAACCCAGTCATTGAGCGGGTTCGATCTGTGTCGGCTTCGAGGGTGACGAGT
>LNFM01000979.1_pt1 | contig 67294 bp, 43 predicted proteins | sample 596031 | NCBI WGS metagenome assembly LNFM01 (sample SAMN04254537, study PRJNA301005) | activated carbon metagenome | isolation source: dual media filters at the Ann Arbor, Michigan drinking water treatment plant | place: USA: Ann Arbor
GTCATGAACCAGGGCGAAGTGCTGATGACCGGCACGCCCGATGCGGTGCGCGCCGACCGCAAGGTGCAGGAGATCTATACCGGCACCGGCGTGCCCGAGGTGGAGCACAGCCGCAGCGACGATGTCAGCGCCGGCGCCGCGCCGATCCTGCGCTTTGAGCGCGTCAATACGTTCTACGGCAAGAGCCATATCCTGCACGATGCCACGCTCGACGTGCGCGAAGGCGAAATCGTCGCCCTGCTCGGCCGCAACGGCGCAGGCAAATCGACGCTGCTGAAGACGCTGGCCGGACTCGTGCCGTTGTCATCGGGTACGATCGAATATGCCGGCAAGGATATCTCGCGCATGCCGGCACCGGACATTGCGCGCGCCGGCATCGGCTATGTGCCACAGGGCCGCGGGCTGTTTGCGGGCATGACCGTGCGGGAAAACCTCTCGCTCGGCCGGCTCGCGCGCAAGACCGACGGCAGCAGCGGCGTGGTGTGGGACGAGGCGCAGATCCTCGACTATTTCCCGCGGCTGCGGGAGCGGATGGACGTCGCGGCGGATTATCTCTCCGGCGGCGAGCAGCAGATGGTCGCCGTGGCGCGTGCGATGTCGGGCAACGTCAAGCTGCTGCTGCTCGACGAACCGTTCGAGGGACTGGCGCCGACGGTGATCCTCGAACTGTTCAAGGTGTTCGACCGATTGCGGCAGCACGTTTCCATCGTGATCGTCGAACACAATCTCGATCTGGTGCTGGCCTTGGCCGACCGCGTGTTCGCACTGGAGCGCGGCGCGGTGTTCCATCAGGGGCCGGCAGCCCCGCTGCTGACTGACCTCGAATACCGGAAGAAAATTTTATGGCTGTGAAGACGAACTAACCCTCGTCGGGCCTTGTGCGCGCGATGATCTCGGCGGCGCCCTTGTCGAGCAGTTCGAGGCCAATCGCGCGGCCGAGTTCGCGCGGCCGGTCCGCCGCGCCATGCCGTGTCACCTCGATGAAGCCGCCACCGGCTTCGTCGAGCACCGCGGCCGTCAGGGTCATCTCGTTGCCCGCGAGCGTGGCGTGGCCGGCGATCGGCGAGTTGCAGTGGCCGTTCAAGACCCACAGCACCTCACGCTCGGCCTCGGCGCAAAGCCGCGAGGACACATCCTCGATCTTCGCCAGCCGTCCGCGCGTCAGCCAATCGTTCTCGACGCATTCCACCGCGACGATGCCCTGCCCTACCGCCGGCAGCATTTCGCGAACCGTGAAATCATGCGCGATGCGCGACGCCATCCCGATGCGTTCGAGCCCCGACCTCGCCATGACCAGCGCATCCGCAGGCCCCACCTCGCCGCCGCCAGGAAGCCGCTGCTTGTCGCCGCGATCGAGCTTTGCCACGCGGGTATCGGCCGCGCCGCGGAAATGGATCACGGTCGCCTCGGGGAACAGCCGGCGCAGATAGGCCGCGCGGCGCACCGCGTTGGTGCCGATCTTGAAACCCTTGCCGTTCGATGCGCGGAAAGCGTCCAGCGAGACGCCGGGACGCAGCACCAGCGCGTCGTTGGCGGCGTCGCGCGGCAAGGTCGCCGCGATGATCAGGCCCGGCGTCTCCTCGTTGCCCGGCACGTCCTTGAGCGAGTGCATCGCCGCCTGCAATTGCCCGGCCCGCATCGCTTCGCGGATTTCGGCGACGAACGCGCCGCCTTTGCCGCCATGGCGCAACAGCTTGCTGGTCTGGTCCTGGTCGCCGCGGGTCTCGAACTTGACGATCTCGACGTCCAGGGCCGGATCGGACGCCCGCAGCAGCCGCGCGATCGCTTCCGTCTGCGCCAGCGCCATCACGCTCTTGCGCGTGCCGATCCTCAAGGGCTGTCCTGACACGAGGTCTCCGTTCGACGCGAACAGCGATTGCTTCGAGCCTAGGGGATAGAGCAAGCCGCCTGTCAGAACAACGATTTTGGAGCGGCTTGCCCGGCGGCGCCAGCCGCGAACGCGGAAGCCTGCATCAGCCACCGATTTGTTGAGCTACGTCAACATCGACCGCTGCGCCCGCCGAAGGATGGCTCCGACAATGATGCGACCAGAGGCTGGACCAAATCATGAACGCTGATCAAGGGGATACGGCCTACCGCTCTGCTGTGGATGCGGGTTTGGGAAGCGCCATGACGGACCGGAAACGCTGGCAACTCTCACGCTGGTTCAAGATCATCTGGTTCATCGTGGTCGGCTATTGCATTTTCGGTTTGCTGGTCGAGGCGGCGGTGCCGCACCTTCTCCCCGAAAACGCCTTCACGACCTATGTAGGAGAGGCCGCCAAGGCCGGCGTTTTCGTCATCTGGTTCTTTCTGATCTGGCGCATCGCCGATGCCATCCGGGGCATCTATGGCCCACAGAGCGCGCTCTATCTGGACGCCACCCCGTTCTGGAGAATTCTCCTGGACGTCACGGCAGCCTTCCTGCTCGCGGCGTTCTGCTTCGCGGTGCTTTACCTCTACATCGTCCGGCTTCAGGGACCGGGCGCGTTTTCCGCTGATCTCAATCTGGGCGAAGCCCTCTATTTCAGCATCGTCACCATGACAACGACGGGCTATGGCGACATCTCACCCAAGTCGGGATGGGCGAAATTTGCGGTCAGCATCCAGATCATTTTTGGCTTCCTCTACACCGTCCTGTTCTTCTCGATCTTTGCCGGCCTGGCGGGCCGCAGGCCCCCGACCTGATACCCGCCGTAGACCATAGCGGAACCGGCCTGCCGCATGTTCGGGCACGGCCTGCCTAACGGCTTCGATGCCGACGGGCTGCCATTCCAAAACGCCGATTGTGCGTCGCAGCAAAGCACCTAGATTGCGCTGCGCAAGAGGGTTTTTCGTTGTCCGATACCAGTGCCGATGCCTTGGCCGCTTCAGGCCACCGCCCGATGGGCTTCCCCGAATTCGTGATCGTGATCGCGTCGATTATGGCGCTGAACCCGATTGCGATGGACATGATGCTGCCGGCGCTGCCGAACATCGCTTCCGCCTTCCACATTACCGTCGCCAACCGTCCGCAGATGGTGCTGTCGATCTTCCTGCTCGGCTTCGGTGTCGGGCAGTTCATCATGGGGCCGCTGTCGGATCGTTTCGGCCGCCGTCCGATCCTGCTCGGCGGCATGGCGCTATATTGCGTCGCCAGCCTGCTTGCGATCGCAGCGCCCTCCTTCGAGACGCTGCTGCTGGCGCGGGCGCTGCAGGGCCTCGGCACCTCCGCCACCCGCGTGATCGCGACCGCAATCGTCCGCGACTGCTACGCCGGACGGCGCATGGCGAGCGTGGTGTCGCTGGCGATGATGGTGTTCATTGCCGTGCCGGTCGTCGCCCCCTCGTTCGGACAGGCGGTGCTGCTGCTGACGCACTGGCGCGGCATCTTCATCGTGCTGATGCTCTATGGCGTGGTGGCATTCCTCTGGAGCGCGCTGCGCATGCCGGAGACGCTGCCCGAGGCGCGGCGAAAATCGCTTGCGATTGGCGAGGTGCTCGGCGCCTACCGGCAGACCGTCACCAACCCGCAGACGCTCGGCTATGCGCTGGTCGCCGGCGGCGTGCAGGGCTCGCTGTTCGCCTACGTGTTTTCGTCGCAGCAGATCTTCACTGAAGTCTACCGGCTCGGGCATTATTTCCCGCTGGCATTCGCGGCCTGCGCCATAGGCGTCGCCATTGCCGGCTTCGTCAATGCCAGGTTCGTCGGCCGGCTCGGCATGCGGGTGATTTCGCACGGCGCGCTGATCGGCTTTGTCGCCGTTTCCGCCGTCATGCTGGTGGCGGCACGCACCGGAACCCTCGGCCTGCCGCTCTTCATGGCGTTGTCGGCGTTGATGATGTTCGCCTTCGGCCTGATGATCGCCAATTTCACGGCGCTGGCGATGGAGCCGCAGGGCCACATTGCCGGCACCGCCTCGTCGCTGTACGGATCGATCACGACCCTGCTCGGCATCGGCGTCGGCGTCACCATCGGCCAGGATTACGACGGCACGCTGGTGCCGTTCGCGACCGGCTTCTTCCTCTGCACGCTGGCCGCGCTGGCAGTGGTTCTCGCGGTGGAAAAAGGCCGCCTGTTCAGGTCGTACAGCCCCCGGGTGTGACCGTTCATTCGGTCCGCTTAAGAACAACCATGATGGCCCGAACCATTTCCGCCCTCGCGCGTTGAAACTCCCGGCCAGGATGCGGTGACCGGGTAGTCGTCACCGGCCGGCCACCGTCACTGGTACGAATTTCCCTATCGCAGCCGGGTGGTCACCATGCCGGACACGGATAGTTGGCAGCTCCGCGACGGCGAACAGGTCATTGCCGGCAATTCCGGCCTGCTGGGCCGTCGGCACTTCCTGATCGGCATCACCCGCGTTCGCAACGAAGCCCTCGTGCTTCGCGACACGCTGGACTATGTCGGCAGCCAGGTCGACGCGATCGTCGCCTATGACGACGCGAGCACGGATCGAACACTGGAGATTTTGCGCGAACACCCGAAAGTCGCGCTGATCGTGGCAAACCGGTCGTGGGAAACCGATATCGAGGCACGCCGGATTGCCGAGGGTCGCCATCGCGGATTGCTGCTGCAGACGGCGCGCGAACATCTCCCGTTCGACTGGATGTTCTGTTTCGATGCGGACGAGCGCGTGACCGGCGATCTGCGCAGCTTCACGGAAGAAACGCACTCCAGCGACTATGACGGCGTGCGGGTCGAACTGTTCGACGCCTACATGACGCCCGACGACCAAGCCCCCTATCGGGCGGGTCGCGAACTGCTCGACTTTCGCCGCTTCTTCGGCCCGGAGCGGCGGGACATCCTGATGCTGTGGCGCAACCGGCCGGAGGTCAGCTTCGCGCAGCACCACAAGCGAGAGCCTGCTGGCATCGAACGGGTGGTGACCGGCCTGCATTGCCAACACTATGGCAAGGCACTTTCGGTCGAACATTGGGAAGAGACCTGCGACTACTACATCCGGCACTTTCCGTTCGATACCTACGGACGGAAATGGCGCGATCGTAAGGGTCAGGCGATCCACACCCAATCCGACTTCATGCGGCCCCTGTACGAATGGGGCGACACGCTCTTCGCCAACGCGGTCAGGATCTGACCTGCCCGACCGGATTTCCCCTGAAGTCTGCGACGGGATGCACCCGAGCCCAACCGCATGGGATGGTGATAGGATGAGCGGATATTGGCGGCTCATCCCCTCGAGTGCCGCAGGATAAAGGCCACGGATTCTTCGCAAACCAAGTGCGACTGGAGCGGGTGCCGAAATGATTACAATTCCACAATTGACTGCGCATGCGCTGGGTTCGTTTCTGGCGCAGGAGACCCAGGACCTGTTCGGCTCATCGCCGTCGGGCTTGCCCGAATTGCTTCCGTTCGCCGCAAGGTTGACGCTGGAGTGCATCGGCAACAGCGATGCGCTCTATCACAATATCGAGCACACCATGCTGGTGACGTTGGTCGGCCACGACATCCTGGTGGGGCGGGCGCTGCAGCGAACCACCACGGTCGCCGACTATGCGAACTTCATTATGGCCTGCCTCACCCACGACATCGGCTACGTCCGCGGCGTCGTCCAGGATGACGAGGAAGACGCCTACGTTGCCGATATTACGGGGCGCAAAATCCGGTTGCCGGTGGGATCATCCGACGCCGCGCTCGCGCCCTACCATGTCGACCGCTCGAAGCTGTTCGTGTTCGAGCGCTTCGACGCCAACGAGAAAGTCGACGCTGCCCGAATTGCCCGCGCCATCGAATATACCCGCTTCCCCTACGTCGATACGCCAAATCCGGACGCCGACGACCTTAACGAGGAGGAAGGATCGCTGCTGCGCGCGGCCGATCTGATCGGCCAGTTGGGCGATCCCAATTACATGCGGAAATCGAACGCCCTGTTTCACGAATTCGAGGAGATCGGGCTGAACAAGACGCTGGGCTACGCCACGCCCGCGGACATCGTCTACAAGTTCCCGCAATTCTACTGGACCAACGTGGCCCCGCAGATCCAGCTCGCGATCCGCTATCTCAATGTCACGTCGAGCGGCCGCCAGTGGATCGCCAACCTCCACAGCAACGTGTTCCGGGCCGAACGCGAAGTGAACCTGTCCGGCCCGCAACGCTAGACGGTCAGTGCGCGGCCAGCGGACTAAAATACCGGGCGATGGCGCGGGCCATAGCCGCTATTAACGCATGGCCAGTCCGGGTCATCTTTGACACGCCGCAAAGATCCCAGGAAATCCATGGTCTACAGATCAATATCATCAGACCCGGAATTCCCGATGAGCATCGATCTACAGGCCCGATACCGTGACGAGCGCCTGCCGCGCTATACCAGCTACCCGACGGCGCCGCATTTCTCGCCGGCCGTGTCGGACCGGCAGTATGGCGCCTGGCTCGGATCGCTCGAGAGCGGCGCGACCGGATCGCTCTACCTTCACGTCCCGTTCTGCCGCTCGATGTGCTGGTACTGCGGTTGCCACACCACGATCACCAGGCATGACGCCCCGATCGCCGACTATCTGGCGGTGCTGCAGCGGGAGATCGAGATGGTCGCCGAGCGGCTCGAACGCCGGTTGCCGGTGCGCCATATCCATTTCGGCGGCGGCACGCCGACCATCATGAATCCTGATGAATTAGCCCGGCTCGTCGATCTTCTCGCCTCGCACTTCGCCATCGCCCCCGATGCGGAGATCGCGGTCGAGATCGACCCGCGGACGCTCGCGCCGGCGATGATTGCGGCGCTCGGCCGGAACGGCGTCACGCGGGCAAGCCTCGGCGTGCAGTCGTTCGATCCGGTCGTGCAGCGCGCCATCAACCGGGTGCAGACGGTGGCGCAAACGGCTGCCGCCGTGGACGGGCTGCGCGCGGCCGGGGTACGCGGCATCAACTTCGACCTGATCTACGGACTGCCGCACCAGACCATCGCCTCCTGTCGCGACACCGTCGCGGCATGCCTCGACATGAGGCCCGACCGTTTCGCGGTGTTCGGCTACGCGCATGTTCCGGGGTTCAAGAAGCACCAGCGCATGATCGACGAGGCCACGCTTCCCGACGGCGTGGCGCGGCACGCGCAGGCCGAGGCGATCGCGGATGCGCTGCGGGCGGCGGGATATCGGCGGATCGGTCTCGATCATTATGCCCTGCCGTCCGATCCGATGGTCAGCGCACATCTGGACGGACGCTTGCGCCGCAATTTTCAGGGCTACACAACCGACACGTCAGACGCCCTGCTCGGCTTCGGCGCTTCCGCCATCGGCCGCCTGCCGCAAGGCTACGTGCAGAACGCGGTCGGCCTCGGCGACTACGCAGCGCGCGTCGGCGCCGGCGTGCTGCCGACAATCAAGGGCTACGTCCTGACCGCCGATGACCGCCTGCGCGCCGATCTGATCGAGCGCGTGATGTGCGATTTCACTGTGGACGTCGCCGCGGTCGCCCGCCGCCACAATGCCGACCCGGCGGCCGTATTCCGCGCCCTCCCGCGCCTCGCGGCGCTGCAGGCGGACGGTCTGGTCGATCGAAGCGGCCACGAAGTCCGCGTCGCAGATGGCGCCCGGCATCTGGTGCGCACCGTCGCCTCCGCCTTCGATGCCTATCTCGAGGTATCCGGCCGAACATTCAGCCGCGCGGTGTAGGTGGTGGCTGCGCGCACCGCAATGGCACGGCAGGTTGCCTGTCGGGCAAATCGGTCAAGGCGGGCTACTCGGCGCGCGTCGAAAACGCCGCGAAGTGCGCTGCGTCTGCATGCGAATTTCACCAGCCGATTCAACGTGATTTGGGTGGTCCAGCCGCCCGCGCAAATATAATCCGCTTTGCGGCGCCTCGATTGGGGAGTTATTTTCGTACTGTCTCGTCTCGACAAGAGGGGCGTATCGCGATCGTCACGAACGCGAGGCGGGATGTGGTGGACGCAGAAGCGTCGGACGCGAGCGTGATTGCAGGGCGGCTTGTCCGTGAGCGATCGAACGACGCGCAAGACGAACGGCGCTGATGCGTACGGCAAAACCGTGTGGTCTCGACACCCGTTGCTGGTGCCAAGCTGTCGGTGACGAAGTCGGTCCAACCGGATCGATCAGTCAGCAAGCCGGCAGTGACGGAGGCAAGACGAATTCGTCTCCGGAGAGAGCGCGGCATAAGCCGTAAAGCCATTGCGCAGGGAATGCCGGAGTGTTCCGACTGTACCTGTATGCTCGTGTGCGTTTTTCCACGCACTTATTGCACACGAGACCGCGGGTGCAGCGTGCACCCGGCATTCCCTGCTCCCTCTTTTGGGAGACAGCATCGATGCAAAGCTCGGGCTCGTTGAGTCGCGAGAACGCGAAGCTGTATCCACCGTCATTGCGAGCGGAGCGAAGCAATCCATCTGTCCCCGAGCCGAAATGTGGATTGCTTCGCTCCGCTCGCAATGACGCGGATGGGCCGCGGGGTACTGGATCCCGCGGATGATGACAATTCCGTGGGAAGCGGCTTGCCTTTTGCAACGACGGAGCTGCGGGTCCTGAACTTACCTTCGGAGATCGCTGAACGCCTCATCGAGGCGATCGAGCGCCTGCTCGAGAACCGGACGCGGCGTCGCAAAGTTGAAGCGCAGCCAGGTTTCGCCGCCGGGGCCGAACTGCTCGCCGGGGCTTGCGAAAATACGTGCGCGATCCTTCACCCTTGCCGCAACATCCTTCGCAGGCAATCCGGTGCCGGAGAAATCGACCCACGCCAGATAGGTCGCATCGAGCCGCATCGAGCGAGCGCCGGGCGCGGCGCGTTCGATCCTGCTGTCGAGCAGGTCGCGGCTGCCGGCCAGATAAGGCAGCAGCGCATCGAGCCAGTTCTCGCCGGTTCGCCAGGCGGCTTCAGTGGCGATCATGCCGAAGGCGTTGTAGGAGGCGAGGCCGCTTGCCGCGATCCGCGCGTCGAGCTTCGCCTTCAACACCGGGTTCGACGTGAAGCATGCGCCGACATGGGCGCCGGCGAGATTGAAGGTCTTGGTCGCGGCGACGCAGGTGATCAGGCGATCCGCGATGTCCGGCGCGGCCGTGAGCGTCGGCGTATGTTTCACACCGCCCAGCAGCAGGTCGCAGTGGATTTCGTCGGAAACCAGAATGAGGTTGCGTTCGGCGCACAGGAGCGCGAGCGCGCGGATCTCCTCGACCGACCAGACGGTGCCGCCCGGATTATGCGGGCTGCAGAAGAAGACGATTTTGGTGCGCGGCGTGAGCTTCGCGGCGAGCGCATCGAGGTCCATCTCGTAGCGGCCCTGACGCAGCGACAGTTGCGCGTCGAGGATGCGCCGATCATTGGCAAGAATGATCTTTCGGAAGGCATGATAGGCCGGCGGAAACACCACGACCTCGTCGCCGGGCTCGGTGACGGCTTGCAGGATGAGGCCCAGTCCCGAGACGACGCCCGGAGTAGGGCTCACCCAGGCCGGATCGATCGAGAGATCGTGCCGGCGCGCCATCCATTCGGTAAGCGCGATCGCCCAGCTTCCGGTGTCGGCGTAATAGCCATGCACGGCGCGGTTCACGACCTCGGTCAGCGCTGCCGTCACGCCCGGAGGCGCCGCGAAATCCATATCGGCGACCCACATCGGGATGCCGTCGGCGGCGGTAATCCCTGAGAGCTTGGCCATCATGTCCCACTTCGACGCGTGCGTGCCGCGGCGGTCAATTACGCGATCGAAATCAAACATCGGGACGGTGGCTCCTGCGCTGTTGCGCTTTCAATTCAAAAACTTGTTCGTGAACAGCGCAAGAGCCGTTTTAGCCGAGCAGCACCGCGTCCGCGCCGTTCACGGCGTCGGCGCTATCGGTCACGGTCTTCTCCAGCGAGCCCGCCTGCACGGTGATATTCTCCGCGAAGAACCGCGCCACCGTGACGTAACGCTGCGGATCGCCGCCGGCATCGCCATTGCCCTTCGCGGCGAGCGCTTCGCCGGCCAGCATGCAGCCGCCGAGCGTCGAGCCGAACAGGCGCAGATACGGCGTGGCGCCGGCGAGCGCATCGTTCGGTGCGGATGCCACGCGCTCCAGCAGCCACTTGCTACTGCGTTCGAGCGAGCCGAGCGCGTCGCGCAGCTTGGCGCCGGTGGTGCCGAATGCTGGATCGTTCGAGGCTTCGACCTGCTTGACGATGCCGCCGAGTTCATCGAGCAGCGCCCACACCGACGCGCCGCCGTTGGCGGCGAGTTTGCGCGTCACCAGGTCGATCGACTGGATGCCGTTGGTGCCCTCATAGATCGTGGTGATGCGCGCGTCGCGGTAATGCTGCGCGGCGCCGGTCTCCTCGATGAAGCCCATCCCGCCATGGACCTGCACGCCGAGATACGCCACCTCGTTGCCGATGTCGGTGGAAAAAGCCTTTGCGATCGGCGTCAGCAGCGCGCCGCGGGCGGCGGCATCGGCGCGGACCTTTGCGTCCTTGGCGCGCACGGAGACGTCGAGTGCGACCGCCGTCGCATAGCAGATCGAGCGTGCCGCAGCCGTCATGCTGCGCATCTGCAGCAGCATGCGCTTGACGTCGGGGTGCACGATGATGGTGTCCATCCCGTCGCCCTTGTTGCCGACCGCGCGGCCTTGCCTGCGTTCCTGCGCGAAGGCGAGCGCCTGCTGATAGGCGCGGTCGGCGATGCCGACGCCTTCGAGGCCGACGCCGAGGCGGGCCTGGTTCATCATCGTGAACATGCAGAGCATGCCGCGATTTTCCTCGCCGATCAGGTAGCCGATCGCGCCGCCATTGTCGCCCATGGTCATGGTGCAGGTGGGGGAGGCGTGCATGCCGAGCTTGTGCTCGACGCCGCTCGGATAGATGTCGTTCCGTGCGCCGAGCGAGCCGTCGGCGTTGACCATGAATTTCGGAATCAGAAACAGCGAAATGCCCTTGGTGCCCGCGGGCGCATCGGGCAGGCGCGCGAGGACGAAATGCACGATGTTATCGGTCATGTCGTGGTCGCCATAGGTGATGAAGATTTTCGTGCCCTTGATGCGATAGCTGCCGTCGGCCGCACGCTCGGCGCGGGTGCGCAGGGCGCCGACGTCGGAGCCCGCCTGCGGCTCGGTAAGCTGCATGGTGCCGGTCCATTCGCCCGACACCAGCTTCTCCAGATAGATCTTCTTCAGTTCGTCGCTGCCATGGGCGTCGAGCGCCTCGATCGCCGAGAGCGTCAGCAGCGGGCAGAGGCCGAAGGCGATGTTGGACGCGCTCCAGATTTCAGTGCAGGCGGCATTGATCGCGAGCGGCAGGCCCTGGCCGCCGAATGCCTCCGGTCCCGACACCGCGTTCCACCCCGCCGCCGCCCAGCGCTGATAGGCATCCGGCCAGCCGGGCGCGGTGGTCACCTTGTTGGCTTCGAGCTTGATGCCATGTTCGTCGCCGACCCGATTGAGCGGCGCCAGCACGTCGCCGGCGAATTTCCCGGCTTCCTCCAGCACGGCGGCGGTGATGTCGCCGTCGAAATCGCCGTAATGGCCGGCCTTCACGGCGGCCTGAAGGCCCGCGCCGTGGTTGAGCGCGAGCAGGATGTCAGAGATCGGCGCGCGATAGGTCATGACGGAATCTCGCTTTTTCGGAAGTCAGCCGCTGCCGTCTTCCCACGAAATCGGGGTGGTCTCAACTCTCACATGGCGGTATCGGGCCGCCCCAGGGGGCGAAAACCGCCCCGGGGAGATCATTCATGGAGCGGGACGCGCCACGGGGGTGATTTTGGGCGGAAAATTCGGCCGCCCGGCCTGTTGAAATGGCGCAACTCCCTCTATAGACCGGGCGTTGCCGGAGGCGATCGAGCGGATCGATCCTACCTTCGTTCCGGCCTGTTGGGGCGTAGCCAAGCGGTAAGGCAGCGGATTTTGATTCCGCCATTCGGAGGTTCGATCCCTCCCGCCCCAGCCAGGTTTGTCGGTGGCGCCGATCTCACGCGCGGCGTCGGCGCCCGAGAATCTTGGCTTGGTAAATTGGATGGCACTCGAAGCCAATCCACTACCAAAGATACTATCGGGAGAAGTAAGCATTCGGCCAAAGGAGCGAATGCGGCCTCATCCGCCACTTGCCAAGAGTGACATGCCGATGCTGGCGAGATCTTGATAGACATCGCGTGCGACATGTTGCCCAAGTACTTCCTTGTCTTCGCGAGCTAACGCGTGCCGCGCGGCACGTTAATGCCGGCAACTAAAACGGCTTGTGCAGGAAGGAGCATGCCTAGCATTAGAATAGCTCTGGTTGACGATCACCCGCTTATGCTCAGTGGGCTACAAGATCTTTTGTCTCGATCCGGAGGCTTTGAGATCGTAGCGACGGGGAGGTCGCCGCGGGATATTCCCTACATTTGCCGGGTTCATAAGCCTGAAGTCATCGTAGTCGATCTTTTCATGGGCTGCGATATCTGCGCAGTAATCGCCGCTGCGATTCGAATCGCCCCCCGAACCAAGGTTGTGGCTTTCACCGCAGCGATGGGTGTGGAGCCGGCAATCTTGGCACTGGATGCCGGCGCAACCGGATATGTCTTGAAGGGCGGTACGTCAGCGGAACTTGTTCAAGCTATCCGGTCTGTTCACGCCGGAGGGATCTACGTTACGCATAGCTTTACAAGCGAGGTGATAGCGAGGCTGCGGGACGCGCCCTTCAGAACAAGGGCTGCAAAGGCCCTCATGTTCGACCTGCGCGAACTTCGGATCATACACCTGCTCACAATTGGAAAGACTGACGAACAAATCGCGGTTGCGCTCAGGATCGACAGGACAATTCTCGATGATCACATGAGCACCCTCAGACAAAAGCTCGAGGCTCGCAACCGTCGTGAGGCAGTAATTGAGGCGGGGAAGAGCGCGTGCCCACCCACCATTCATTGACGACGCAACTGAACGGGCAGGTCGGCGATGCAAGAACGTGCCGCAAATCAGGAGATTTGACGCTGCGATTGTGAATTGCGGTTGGTATCGCCCAATTCGCTCTCGGTAAACGCCTGTGCTGCAATGACAACCTCAAGGCGATTTCTTGCATTGAGTTTCTGCATCAATATCGTCATGTAATTCTTGACGGTCTTCTCGCTGATGTTCAGCGCGATCGCAATTTCCTTGTTGGTTTTTCCGCGCAACAGCAGTCGAACGATCTGGTCTTCGCGGATACTGAATCGGACTGCTGCGGCTGCGACTTTGCGCAGCGACGCATTACGCAAACCTGCGATGACCTGGTTCGCAAAGCTCTGGGTGATGTAAGTCTCGCCGTGACGAACAGCTTCGACGGCCAGGAGTAGTTCTTGCGCGCTGCTGCCCTTGCGAACGTATCCGTTTGCGCCGGCATCGAGAGCGCGGATGGCGGACTCTACGCCGGTTGCAGCAGTGAACGCCACAATCTTCGTGTTCGGTGAAACGACGATCGACGTTGCAATGGCTCCGTAGACGTCACCAGCCATGTTGAGATCAACGATGATGACGTCAGGGTGGAGGCGGGAGGAAATATCGACGATGTCTTTCGCCGAAGAACCGGTCGATGTTACCTCGAGGTCCCGCGCGCGTGAAAACAGCGCGATGATGCCTTCAATCAGCAAGGGATGGTCATCAACCAAGGCAACGGAAACCACAATAGGCCTCCAACACCGAAAAAAAACGCAACCAAAAATTCTACAACTAACCTTAGGGGTAGTTTGCTCCATCAATCAGCAAATGTAAACGTCGACATTCATACACCATTAACGTGTTGCAGTAGGCGGGTGGCGCTCCAACATCGCTCCCCGTAGTCCTACGGTAGCCTGAAACTACATCTCGGGTAATTTCGGCAACGCAGCATAGAGCTTGAATAGCTGAAAACAGTGCGGTTTTAGCTGGATTTGAAAGCAATCGGAAGCCGCGCCTGAATTCGGGTTCCCACGCCGCGCTGCGAGGTCAATTCAAAGCTGCCTTGGAGCGCTTCAACGCGGTTGCGCAGGCCTGCGATGCCAAGGCCGGTTCTGGTGGGTGCGCTCTCGCGACAGCTATCGACGACGCCCGGACCTTTATCGCTTACCACGATGACAATGGATTTCCCTTCAGTCCAAACCTCGACGCGTTGCCCGATCGCTTTTCCATGATGAAACGCGTTGTTCAGTCCTTCCTGCGCGACCCGGTACAGGCACAAGGTTACCGGCCGGGTGAGATTTTCGGGCAGGTCGCCAATTTGGCTGGTGACCTGCGTCCCTGTCGCCTCCTCATGGTTATGCACCGCAAGCCCGATGATTTCACTCGGCGTAAATCCCTCCAGTTCGGGCAATACGAGTCCGATCGAGATATTGCGGAGCTCGGTCAGTATACGTCGTGTCAGGGGTTCAATGGTTGGATCAAGCGCGCTGTTGGCTCCGGTCCAGGACTGCTTCGTGGCAGTGGGGTCGGTAACCTTGAGCATCAGGAGACTGACGAGTTGAATTGGTCCGTCGTGCAGATCCTGTCCAATCCGGGCGAGGAGTTCTTCGTTGGAATCCGCGGCCTGCAAGCGTGCATCATTCGCCACACGGCGTAGCCTGTCGTTCTGTAAGGCAAGGCGTTTGGCTTCGATCACATTTTGTATGAGGGTTGACTGGTACTCGTTGACCAGATTTGACGCGCTACGAACCATCAGGAACAGTATCAGCATCATGGGAGCGGTGACGGCGCCCACGATTGCGGCGGATGTCAGTCTGATCGAAGTGAGATCTGCCGCGAGCTCCCTGCCGTCAGTGTATATCTCTCCGACGGCGATGACCTCCTGCGTCCCCGTACGGAACAGTGGCGCATAGATTTCGACCAGAGGCGTATGCAGATGCTTTGCTGCAGCATTCTCCGGGTCTTGCAGATAGTCAAACTCGCCGGTCGCCTTGCCTTTCAGGGCTTCGGTGATGTGATGCGACGGGAATTGGCTGCCGATGGATTCCTTGTTGGTCGAGTACGCCAGGGTAGCGTCCGGCAGCCAGATCTTGATCAGGATCATTCGTTCGCCAGGCCTTCCCGCGACCAATTCATCCAGCTTTCTCACGCTCTCGGGGGATAGGCTGCGGGAGGCGGCGAGGTCTTGCGCAACCGGCTCGAGAAAGAACTCGGCGAAGCGAGCGCCTTCATCGGCGGCCGCTTGCATCATGCTGGCCTCGATCCGCTGCGAGATTACCAGCGACAGCAATCCCATAGAGACAGCTATGGTCGCGCTCGCCGCCAGAACAAATTTGCGGGCAAGCGAACCAGTCCCGGTGCCGATCTTGCCAGATCGCCCAATCATTGCCTTGTGGCTTTGCGCAAGAGCAAGGAAACGTCAGAATACAGCGCGGCTCAAGAAGGGGGTCGTTTTCCTCGACTGCCAATCGACACAAAGAATAGCATATCTGGCGGCGACAAGCGAACACCGGAAGCCTGCTAGCGGTGCCGGGGCCATCGCCGACGACACCACCTCAGCCCGGCGATGTCTCGGGACCTTGGTCCCGGGTTCTATCGGGACCTTTCTCCTCGTTGGGCCGGGACCTTGAGCCTTGCGCTTCGCAGGACCTTGTCCCCTTAGCGGCGCCTTCCAAAACGTCTCAGATGCCATCCTGAAACAGGTCTCGATTGAGCGTGAGCCGCGGTAGCGGCGATTTGGCAGGGTGAGCGCCATGACTGCGACACGGTCGAGAGGCGAGAGCGAGTTCAGCCTGCGGTCAAGGCCGCTGCGTCAATTCGTGCAGCCGTGTCGGGGCAGAAGCGCGCACCAGGTTCATGAAGGATTTTAGCGTCAACAACCTGGCCGCCTTTGCGGCCCGGTCCAACAACGGGCGAGGATGTCATGGTTGTCTATATCAAGAGCGATCTGGAATTCATCCTGAAGCAGATCAAGATCTCCGAGGCCCATGCGCTTTACCTGCAAACCAACGGAGCGCAGGGCGCTCCGCTGTTCGGGCCAAGCCTGAACGCCAATCCCGCTTCGATTCCTTCCTACAATATCGCCTGGGGCCTGCGGACGGTTGACGGGTCCTACAACCACCTGCTGCCCGGCCAGGAGCAATGGGGCGCGGCAGATCGCGAATTTCCGGAACTGATGACGCCAGAGTATCGTACTATCATTGTCGATCCTGACGGCGATGGGCCGTCTCCAGCCATCCCGATCACCTACACTCCTGGCAATGATGTCGACGGACCCGGTACCTTCGCCAATCCGGGCGACGTCATCGACCCCTCGATTCGCACCATTTCCAATCTCATCGTCGATCAGACGCTGGGCAACCCGTCGGCCATTCTGACCGCACTGCAAAATGCCGGCGTCGACGATCCCGGCCTGGTCATCACCGGGCAGATTTCGGACGCCTATGCGCCGCTGCGCCCCCTGTTCATCGATGTCGCGGAAGCGGCGCGGGCGCAGGCCTCCGCGGCGGCGGCCGCAGCCGCAAACCCAGACAACGTGGACCTCCAGGCAGCACTGGTGACCGCCAATGCGAACCTGGCTGCCGCTCAAAGCACGCTCGACGCCGCCGCGGATGTGCCCGGCGGGCTCACGGATCTCCTGGCTGCTAACGGCATCACGCTTGATGGCGCCAACCTCCACATCCCCAATACGGCGCCGGACGAAGGTCTCTCGGCGCCGTTCAACTCGTGGTTCACGCTGTTCGGCCAGTTCTTCGATCACGGGCTCGATCTGGTCAACAAGGGCGGCAACGGCACGGTGATGATCCCGCTGCAGCCCGATGACCCGCTCTTCGTGACGCCGACTGCGGAGAATCCGAATCCGCCGAATTTCATGGTCCTGACCCGCGCCACGACTTCACCTGGCGCTGACGGCGTGCTCGGCGACAATCCCGCCACGCCCCAGGACGAGAGTCTGGACGACGGCCGTCCGGTCAACACGACGACGTCGTTTGTCGACCAGAACCAGACCTACGCCTCGCATCCCTCCCACCAGCTCTTCCTGCGCCAGTATGTGTCGACACCAAATGGTCCGGTGGCGACCGGCAATCTCATCGAAGGTGCCAACGGCGGTATGGCGAACTGGGCCGAACTGAAGACACAGGCGGCCACTATCCTCGGAATCGAGCTGACCGACCAGGACGTCACCGCGGTGCCGCTGATGCGGACCGACCCCTACGGCAACTTCATCCCGGGTCCCAACGGCTACCCGCAACTGATCATCGGTATCGGTCTGGATGGCGTCCCCAACACTTCTGACGATGTAGTTATCGAAGGTAACCCCGCCGATCCGGTCGACCCGCACAACGTCTTCGGCACGGCCGAGCCGGAGGTCCCGGTGCGCTCCGTCTTTACCAACCACGCTTTCCTTGCCGACATCGCGCATGGTGCGACGCCGGACGGTCTCGCCGATGGCGACACTGAGATCGGCGGCAACATTCCTCAAGACGGGGTGTACGACGACGAATTGCTCGACGCGCACTTCATTGCCGGCGACGGTCGCGCCAACGAGAATATCGGCCTGACTGCAGTTCATCATGTGTTCCATTCCGAGCACAACCGGCTCGTCGACCATACCAAGGAAGTTGCCCTTGCCGACGCCCAGGCAATTCTCGATGGCGGCGGGTCCGAGGCCGATGCGGTAGCCTTCCTCAACGAGTGGCTGGCGGTCGATGTGACGAGCGTTCCGGCAAGCGCGGCCGGGCTGGTCTGGGATGGCGAGCGGCTGTTCCAGGCGGCGAAGTTCGGCACCGAGATGCAATATCAGCACCTCGTGTTTGAGGAGTTTGCCCGCAAGGTGCAGCCGACCATCAACGCGTTTCTGGTGCCCGATGGCTTCGACACCACCATGGACCCGTCGATCGTCGCCGAGTTCGCGCATGTGGTCTACCGCTTCGGCCACTCGATGCTGACGGAGTCGATCGACCAGTTCGACCCCAATTTTACGCCCAACCACATCAGCCTGATTCAGGGGTTCCTGAATCCCACGGCCTTTACCGGTCCCGGTGGTACGATCGACGACGATATCGCCGCCGGCGCCATCATCCGCGGCATGACCCGCCAGGTGGGCAACGAGATCGACGAGTTCGTGACAAGCGCGCTGCGCAACAACCTGCTCGGCCTTCCGCTTGACCTCGCGACGATCAACCTGGCCCGCGGCCGTGACACCGGCGTGCCCTCGCTCAACGAAGCGCGCCGCACCTTCTTTGAGGCGACCGCCCAGGACGTCCGGCTCGCGCCCTATACGAGCTGGATCGACTATGCCGGACACCTCAAGCACGAAGCATCGATCATCAACTTCATCGCTGCCTATGGCACGCATGACCTGATCGAGGCGGAAACGACGGTTGTCGGCAAGCGGGCGGCCGCCATGGCCATCATTTTCGGCACGCCGCAGGGTGTCGACCTCGACGGCGACGGTGTCGACGAGCGCACGATCGATCCACCGGCGGACGCCATCGATTTCCTCAACGGTACCGGCGCTTATGCCATCGACCTGGGCGGCCTAGAGAACGTCGATCTCTGGATCGGCGGCCTCGCCGAGGAGATCATGCCGTTCGGCGGCATGCTCGGCGCCACCTTCAACTTCGTGTTCGAAGTGCAGATGGAAAACCTGCAGAGCGGCGACCGCTTCTACTATCTGCAGCGGCTCGACGGCCTGCATCTGTTCGGCGAGATGGAGAACAACTCTTTCGCGTCCATGATCATGCGCAACACCAATGCGACCCACCTGCCGTCTGACGTGTTCTCGACGCCCGGTCTGATCCTCGAAGTCGACCCGAGCCGGCAGTTCAACGATCTGGATGGCGATGGCACGCTTGAAGGCGGCGACCCTGTCGGCGGCGGCATTCTCACCCAGTTGGTGGTGCGGAACAACCCGGCGACGCCAGGGACGGATACCAACTATCTGCGCTACACCGGCGGTGACCACGTCGTCCTCGGCGGCACCGACGCGGCCGACGTTCTCGTCGCGGGTATCGGCGACGATACGCTGTTCGGCGATGCAGGAAACGACAACCTCGAGGGCGGCTTCGGCAACGACATCCTCAATGGCGGCGACGGCGATGACATCATCAAGGACGCCGGCGGCGATGACAACATCAAGGCTGGCACCGGCAACGACGTTGTCCATGCCGGTCCGGGTCTCGACCTGGTTCTTGGCGGCTCCGGTAACGACTTCATCTTCCTCGGAACCGACGAGGGTTCGGAAGTCTTCGCTGGTGAAGGTAACGACTTCATCTTCGGCAACAAGAACGCCGAACGTATCCTCGGCAACGAGGGTAACGACTGGATCGAAACCGGCACCTTCGACGGCGCACCGGGCGACAATTTCGACGAAATCTTCGCTCAGGACGGCATCGACGGCCACGACGTGTTCCTCGGCGACGGCGGCTTCGACGAGTTCATCGGCGAGGGTGGCGACGACATCATGGTCGGCAGCGCCGGCCGCGGCAAGATGGTCGGCATGTCCGGCTTCGACTGGGCAACCTACAAGGACAACACGCTTGGCGTGAATGCCGACCTGTCGATTCCGATCATCTTCGACGAAGCTCCCACGTTGCCGCAAAATGCCGCCCTCGACGAATACGAGTCGGTGGAAGGACTCTCAGGCACGAAGTTCAATGACGTGCTCAAGGGCACCGAAGATGTTGCTGCGGACCGCGCACCACTGTCGGCCGGCGGCACGACGGGTTACCTCGGCAGTGTGCTGGATCAGGACGGCATCAACCTGATCGCGGGCTTGCAGGAAGTGCTCGGTGCCGACGTAACGTCCTTCGATGGTGGAGACATCATCCTGGGCGGCGACGGCAGCGACGAGATCACCGGCAATGCCGGCGACGACATCATCGATGGCGACAAGTACCTCGACGTCCAGATTGGCGTATTCGCTCCCGGCGATAGCGAGCATGCCGGCCCACCGATCGCCTTGCACAAATCGATGACGACGCTCGCCGCCAGCATGTTCAACGGCTCGATCAATCCGGCCCAGTTGGGCATCGTGCGGACGATCAAGAACAGTAATGACGACGTCGACAGCGACGGGATTGCCGATGTCGATCGGGCGGTGTTCTCTGGAAACCTGGATGAATACGACATTGCCTTCAATCCGAATGGCACCATCACCGTGGCTCATACCGGGGGCCTGGCGACCGACGGCACGGATACCGTCCGCAATGTCGAAGTGCTCGACTTCGCCGACCAGGACATCCTGCTGCAGGTGCCGACGCTGGACCTGAATGGTGATGTCACCACCACCACGACTACGACAGCTACAGAAGCCTATCGGGATGAGTTCACCACAGCTGCGTTCAACAACAGCCATGGCGATACCCCCGGCGCGGTGGACTGGTCACCGACCCCATGGACTGAACAGGCCGATGACAATGGCGTTACTACCGGCCAGATTCAGCTGGATGCCGGCAATTCCAACCAGTTGCGGTTTGTCAACGGGGATGGCGCCAGCATAACTCGCTCGGTCAACCTCAATGGCGTGACAAGCGCCACCCTGACGTTCAACTACGACCGAAGCAACAACGGCAACAGCATCGATGCCGGCGAGTCCCTGCAAGTTCAATACTCTCCGACCGGCTCTTTCACCGCTGGCAACTTCACCGTGCTCGGGACGATCGGGAGCACTTCCGGTAACTTTTTGGGTGAGGGAACATTCACCGCCAATCTGACAGGTGGGACCGCGACCTCGGCCATCCGGCTCGTCTCTTCAGCCATCGCAGGTGCTGGCGAGGAAATTCGTGTCGATAACCTCAACATCGCCACAAGCACCACTACGACCACGATCACGCCCGGCACCCCCGGCAACAACTACACTACAACCTTCACCGAAGACGGGGGAGCGGTTGCGATCGTTGCCGGTCCGGTGATCACCGATGACGGTCCGACCATTGCCTCCGCCCGGGTGGTTCTGACCAATGCCAGTGTCGGTGACGTGCTCAGCGCCACCGGGTTGCCGGGCGGCATCACGGCGACCGTCGACAACAGCATAGCCGGCCAGATTACGCTGAATCTGACGGGTAACGCCTCGCCGGCTGCGTACCAGACCGCCCTGGGGCAGGTGCGATACAACAACACCTCGCAGAATCCGGACCCTGCGGCGCGCATCCTGCAGGTCTCCGTCAATGACGGCCTGCTCGATAGCGCAGTTGCCACCACGACGATTACAGTCGTGCCGCAGAACGATGCTCCGGCCGCCAACAACGACACGGTCATCACGAACGTCGCCGCAAATACGTCCTTCTCCATCTCGCAGGCAGCTTTGCTTGCCAACGACACGGATCCAGAGGGACAGGCAATCAGCATCACGGCAGTCGGTGGCGCTACTGGTCTCGCGTCAGGCCCCACGCTGGGAGCCGGTGTCATTACTCTCGCTGATAATGCCGTGGCCAACGGCTCCTTCACCTATACCGGCAGCGACGGTACTCTGACCGACCCGGCCACGGTGACGATCAACCGCGTTACCACGGCCAACATCACTGGCACCGGCGCCAACGATATCATTGTCGGCAACGGGGCCGTCAACGCGATCACCGGTGGCGGCGGTAACGACAATATCAACGCCGGCGACGGCGGAGACGACATCGCCGGTGGCACCGGCAACGACATCATCTTCGCCGGCACCGGAAATGATACGGTCAGGTGGAATGCCGCGGGTGACACTGATGGCTTCGACATCATTGATGGCGAAGCAGGCGGCACCGACACCTTCGTTTTGACCGGCAGCGCCGCTACAGAAACGTTCCGGATTTACGCAAGGGCGGAGGCCATCGCGGCGGGCGTTCCTATCCAAGGCGCCAACACCGAGATCGTCATTACCCGTACGGTTGGCCTGACCACGACGATCATCGCCGAACTCGATAATATCGAGGAGATTACCGTCAACACGCTCAACACCACCGCCAACAACGGCAACAATCCGAATCTGCCGGATGGAGGGACGAGCAACGGCGACACCATCCAGGTGATCGGTAACTTCAACGCTCCGTTCACCAGCCTCAACTTCAGCACCATCACCATCGACGGCAATGCCGGCGATGACACGATCGACATCTCGTCGCTCGACTCTGCCCATCGCATTGTCTTCCGCTCCAACGGCGGCAACGATACCATCGTCGGCACGCTGCGGCCGCAAGATGTCATCGAGCTGCCCGACGGCGAGACGGTGGATGACTACGTCCAGACCGTTACCAATGGTGTGACCACCCTGACCAATGGGAACCACAGCATCTCGTACGTCGCGAGTGGTGATGGCCCGCAGATCGGCGGTACTGTGGATGACGAGGCCACCCCGCCGACGGCGGGCGCGGCGCAAACCGGAACGCCTCAGCCAGATGTGCTGATGGGGACGCCCGGCGACGACAATATCATTGCCTTTGCGGGAGACGACGTAGCCATGGGCCATGCCGGTGCCGATGCGATCTCGGCCGGAGACGGCAGTGACTTCATCAGTGGCGGCGCAGGCCGGGATGTGATCTTCGCCGGCGCCGGCGACGACCAGGTGCTTGCCGGGGCGGACAATGACATCGTTTACGGCGATGCCGGGGCGGATCGTATCTTCGGCGATCAGGGCAACGACCTGATCACTGCCGGAGCGGGTGACGATACCGTCTTCGGCGGCGCCGGAGACGACCTGATCGTGGCCGAAGCCGGCGACGGCAACGACGTCTACTTCGGCGACGAAGGCGGAGGCGGCGCCGGCATCGACACGCTCGACATGTCGGCGGCAACGGCGAACATCACCGTCAACCTCGGATCGGGTGCGTTGTCCAACGGAACGGTATCGAGCTCCCAGACGGGTAACGACACGATCTGGGGAATCGAGAACGTCAATACCGGCTCCGGCAACGACACCATCACCGCCAGCAATGCGGTCAACGTGATCAACGGTGGTGCCGGTGGCGACACCTTCAAGTTCACGACGACCACGGCTGCCAACGGCGACACCATTGTCACGTTCGAGCCCGGCGATCGGATCGATCTGACAGCTATCGACGCCGATACCGGCACGGCGGGCGACCAGAGCTTCACGCTGGTCAATGGAGCGCCCACTGCGGCCGGGCAACTCGGAGTGACGCTCGAGTCGCGCGCCGATGGTGATTTCACCGTTATCCAGGGCAACATCGACGGCAGCGCCGATGCCGAGTTCACGATCGAGATCGCAGGTCATCAGAACCTGAACAACACGAACGTAGGTCTTTGAGGCACCCGCTACACGACGGGAGGCAGATGACAAATCTTCCTCCCGTCAAACTTCGTTTCTACCGCTTGCAATACGGGCGTATCAAATGGCCAATCCAAAAGAGCTAACTCCCGCAAAGCGTCGAAACCTTGCCGAACTGACGCGCGGATTTCGCGGCATCGTGCTCTTCTTGTGCCTGATCTCGGGGGTGATCAACGTGCTGGCGTTGACCGGATCATTGTACATGATGCAGATCTACGACCGGGCTTTGACCAGCGGCAGCATCCCAACCCTTCTTGTTCTTTCGAGCCTGGTCATCGGCTTGTATCTCTTCCAGGGCTGCTTCGACGTCATTCGCACCCAGGTGCTGGTGCGGGTAGGCGCTCGACTTGATCAGAAGGTGGCGCCGATGGCCCATCGCGTAGCCATCGACATGCCGCGTTTCGGCTTCTCGACCTCCGAAGCCCTTGAACGGGGGCGGGACGTCGATACGGTCCGCGGCTTCCTCGGCAGCCAGGGGCCGGCGGCGCTGTTTGACCTGCCATGGATGCCAATCTATCTGGCGTTCATCTATTTCCTGCATCCGGCGCTGGGTGCGTTGACGTTCGCTGGTGCGTTCGTGCTAACGGTTCTGACCGTCGTGAGCGAGATCATGACGAAACGTCTCAGCCTTTCCACCCGGAAGGCCGCGATGGCGCGCAACACCATTGCCGACAGCAACGCGCGCAGTGCAGAGGTCCTCAAGGCGATGGGCTTTGCGGGCCGCGCCGTCAGGCGCTTCAACGACGCCAACCGCGAGCATCTGGAGCTTCAGACCAAGGCCAACGATATCACAGGGACTTTCGCCGCTGTATCGCGCGTGCTGCGCATGTTGCTGCAATCGGCAGTACTTGGCCTCGGTGCATATTTCACAATCAAGGGCGAACTTACCGCCGGGGCCATCATCGCATGCTCGGTGGCATCTGCGCGTGCGCTGGCACCGGTAGACCAGGCGATCGGAAACTGGAAGCCGTTTGTCGCGGCGCGGATGGCATACAACCGGCTTCGCGACACAGTCGTGGCGCTTGCCGCCGCTGACGAACCGATGAAGCTGCCTGCGCCGCGCCAACGTCTCAACGTGGAGAAAATCACCGTAGCGGTGCCGGGTTCCGGTCAGGTCATCCTGAGCGACGTCGCCTTCGAGCTCGAGGCCGGCCAGGCGCTCGGCATCATTGGACCCAGCGCCGGCGGAAAGACGACGATGGTGCGCGCGCTTACAGGTATCTGGCCGGTGCTGCGCGGAAGCGTCCGGCTCGACGGAGCCGACCTGACGCAATGGCGCGAGGAGGAGATCGGACAGCATATTGGCTATCTTCCGCAGGAAGTCAGCCTGATGGACGGGACGATAGAAGACAACATCTGCCGTTTCGAGCCTCAGCCGGATTCTCTGAAGATCGTCGAAGCCGCCAAGGCGGCGGGTGTGCACGACATGATCCTGAAAATGCCGGAAGGATATCGAACCCAGCTCGGCCCGCAGGGGGCAGCATTGTCGGCAGGTCAGCGGCAGCGCGTAGCACTCGCGCGCGCACTTTACGGCGATCCATTTGTCGTCGTCATGGATGAGCCGAATTCGAACCTTGACGGCGAGGGCGAGGAAGCTCTCAGCAGGGCGATCGAGGGTATCCGTGCACGGGGGGGCATCGCAGTGGTGATTGCGCACCGTCCCAGCGCGCTCGTCGCCGTCGATCTCGTTGCGATCGTGCAGAACGGCCGCATGGTCGCGTTCGGCAAGAAGCAAGACATCATGACGCCGGCACTGCAACCGGCAGCACGTGCCGTGCCAGATCAACTCCAAGCGCAAGTAAGGAGGCCAGCATGATCACAGCGAAGGGACTCAAGCCCGCCTCGCAGCCACAGCAATCGCAGCCGACGCGAGAGGATTTTGTCGAGCCTGAGCAGCAGAAGAAAGGATTTGCACCTCTCGCGTTTCTCCTGGTCCTGGCAGGTGTTGCCGCTTATCTGAGAAGCTTCTTACCGGTCAAGTTGGAAGCCCGCGAAGCGCAGCCGGCCAGCAAGGATGACAAGGGAGACCAAAGCGACCCAACATCGGACGACATCATCGCCGTCGCGGCTGAAGAAGCCCAGGAAGAGATGGCTGCGAAATCAGCGGATCGTAAGATCGGATCATCCGACAAGGTGTTCCCGATCCGGATCGTATACGACGGTGACCAAAATCTGATGTACGGTTCTTCGGCGATAGGACCTGCGCAGCCGCTCTCGCTTCGCGTCGCGACAATACCGATCGGCGACCCTGTCCGGCCCACCAACGATAATCGCTCATCCGCCCAGTCAGGGGCGGGCGGAAGTGGGAGTAGTGGTGGAGGCGGCGGTGGCGGTGGCGGCCAGGACAGGCCAACATTCCCTCGCAACCCGGATCCAGCCACAGTCACGTCCCCGGAGCCCGATCGCAACCGGGCGCCGCGGACCAGTGGGCCGGTGCATTTGCAGGACGCGGTCGGTTGCCAGGTATTTATGATTTCCGTGCTGGCCTTGTTGGCCGGAACCACCGATGCGGATGGCGACCGCCTGACAATATCAAATCTTGCCTCTACCTCCGGAACACTCACCCCGACCGAAGACGGTGGCTGGATGTTCGTTCGCGCCGACGGCATGCTCGGCGACGTCAGCCTGACTTATACGATCTCCGACGGCTCGGCATCCGTGCAGCAGACCGCCTATTTCAGCGTGGTCGAAGCGCCGCCGGTCATTGGCACGGTTGGAGACGATAATCTTCTCGGCACGAATTGCGGCGAGACCATCGACGGCCGCGCCGGTGACGACAACATCGACGCTCGCGGTGGCGACGATGTTATCGTTGGTGGTGACGGCGATGATCACATCATCGCCGGATCCGGCAACGACGTCGTCTACGCAGGAGCAGGCAACGACGTCGTTTTCGGAGGATACGGCAACGACATCGTTTTCGGCGGAGCCGGCAACGACCATCTGTATGGGGAGTCCGGCGATGACACGATCCTGGGCGAAGGGGGCAATGACTTCATCTCCGGCGGCTCCGGAAATGATGTTTTGATAGCCGGCGACGGTAACGATACGGTTCATGGCGACGCGGACAACGACACGCTGGATGGCGGCGCGGGCAATGATCACCTTTTCGGAGGTACGGGAAACGATGTGGTCGCTGCGGGCGGCGGCAACGACGTCCTGCAAGGCGGCGACGGCAACGATGTGCTGTCTGATGGAATGGGCTCCGACACGGTGCAGGGCGATGCGGGCGACGACCACGTCGTGGCCGCTGCGGACGCAGGCGATGATGTCTACGATGGCGGTGCCGGGCGGGACACCCTGGATTACTCCACGGCGACGAGCAGCGTCGCGGTTGACCTCGGCGCCGGAACCGCTGAGGGCTCAGAGACCGGTCACGACGCGATCGCTGGATTCGAGACGATCATCGGCGGAAGCGGCGACGACCGTCTCAGCGCGGGATCGACTTCAGTTGTCATGCACGGTGGCGCCGGGAATGACGCACTTGAGGGCGGAGCCGGGAGCGATGCCATCTCGGATGGCACAGGCAGTGACACGGTCTCCGCCGGCGGCGGCGATGACCATGTGCTGGCTGCAGCGGACGGGTCCGACGACACCTACGACGGGGGTTCCGGGCACGACGTGCTGGACTACTCGACGGCAACCTTCAGCGTCACGGTCGACATGGGTGGGGGCAACGCAGGCGGCGTCGATATCGGCCACGATCTGATTGCTGCCTTCGAGGAAGTCATCGCCGGATCCGGAAACGACCATATCTTGGCTGGATCCACGTCGGTTTCGATGACGGGGGGCGACGGCAACGATACGTTCGAATTTCACAGGTCGGAGGATCACGATCAGCCGGCGGTGACGGTTCGCAAGATCACCGACTTCACGGTCGGCGACCGCATCGTGGCTGCGACCTACGAGATCAGCTATCTCAAGGAAGACGGCCTCGAAGACACAGTCTCCGACATGTTCGACGACATATACCTGTCGACAAATGGCGACCAGCGGCCCGTGCGTTTCCGGTTCGAGGAGGTCGACAGCAACCAGCGGACGCTGGTGGATGTACACGATCAGCCTGACACCGACCAGTTCTTCACGATCGAACTTGCCGGACATCACAATCTTCAGTTCACCGTTGCCGTCGGCTGAGGCAAGCGAGGAATCGGGCGATGAAACATCACGATCCCAAGAAGTTCGTTTCGGAAACGTCGCGAGCGGCCGCCGCCAACGCCACCGACCGGTCCTTTCGGCTCTGGCCAAGGGTGCTGGGTGGCCTCGCGCTCGTGGTCCTGCTGGTGATCGGATGCGGAGGGTGGGCAGCAATCGCGAGGCTGGAAGGCGCCGTCGTCGCCGCCGGTACGGTCAAGGTGGATCAGAACCTAAAGGAGGTCCAGCACCGGGACGGCGGCATCGTGAAGACGCTTGCGATTCGGCAGGGCGATCTCGTCAGGGAAGGTCAGGTTCTGGCGACGCTGGACGACGTCCAGATCAGGGCGGAACTGCTCATTGTCCGTTCGCAGTTGGGCGAGGCCATGGGCCGCCAGGCGCGACTGATGGCAGAACGCGACCATCTTCGCTCCATCGAATTCCCGGCGGATCTTGGACGGATATCGAGTGCTGCGGACGTCGTGATTCACGGCGAACGCCGCCTGTTTGCCGGCAACAAGCTCGGAAGGGACAGCCAGAAGGAGCAACTCGAACTCAGCATCAGTCAGACCCAGGAAGAGATCAAAGGCATGCAGGCGCGGCTCGCGGCCAAGGAGGAGGAGATAAAGCTGGTTGGCGCCGAGCGCGACAAGCTGGATCAACTATTCGAGAAGAAGATCGTCGAGTACACGCGGGTCTATTCGGCGCATCGTGATTGGGCGCGTATACTGGGTGAGCGAGGCGAAATCTCGGCCAGCATCGCGCGTGCCAAAGTCCGCGCCAGCGAGATAAGGGTGCAGATCATTGCCGTCGACCAGAACGCCAGCACCGAGGCGCAGCGCGAACTGCGCACCGTGGATGCCCGCATTTCCGAACTGAGCGAGCGCAAATTAGCTATCGAGGACCGTCTGTCCCGAACTGAAATTCGATCGCCCGTCTCGGGTTATGTCAACGAGCTGTTTGTGCATACGGTCGGTGGCGTCATCACGCCTGCAGCAAGGATTGCGACGATCGTTCCTCAAAACGTCGAGCTCAAGTTCGAGATCAGGATATCGCCAGCCGACATCGACCAGGTGAGGGAAGGGCAACCCGCCAGGGTACGCCTCACCGCTTTCAACCGCACGACGACGCCCGAGATGAAGGGCCGGGTCGCCATGGTGTCCCCTGCCTCCGCGCGAGACCCGGCAAATGGCCAGGAGCATTACGTTGCTTACGTCAGCCTGCTAGCGAGCGAGGAGGCCGTCGTCCAATCGAATGGAATGAAACTGGTGCCTGGAATGCCGGCAGAGGTGTTTATCTCGACACAGGAAAGAACCGTCGCTTCCTATCTGTCCAAACCGTTCACCGACCAGATGAATCGTGCGTTCCGCGAGCGCTGACAACGTCGAGGTTCCTTTTGCGGGTCATTGAGGCTCTCGAAGCTGGGCGAGGACATTGCCTAGACGCTGGAGGTCATCCGCGGCAGTAGAAGTTTGATCCTGTCGCGGGAAGTTCTCGTGACGGGGCTACGAGACGATCGCCCAGCCACCGGCGCACATTCTATCGCGGGTGGTGCGAGGTCGAGGTGGCGAAGCTGTGGCGCAAAGTGTTTTGATGGATACTTGCGTGCTCTCTAGTCCAGCAGCGGCCTGCGATTCAAAGTCATGTGCATCAGCAACGCCAAAAGCGCCATGAACGCGATGGACACCGCTAGAATGACTCGGGTGCTTAACAGGGATGTGTCTTCAACCGGCGCCGGCTTGTTCCGCTGCTGCGGCAATTCCTCATCGAGCCTGCGCTCCAGGGTTTTCGTGATGGACTGCTCCGTTGTCATCGCAGCCGTGCTGTTTGCCCATGTGCGCAAATGGTCAGGCGTCAGAGTTTGCGACGGCGTTGGCACTGCGCTGGCACCGACCCCTTCCGCGCTCACTCTTGGCGTAGCTGCGATCGAGGAATCATCTGCAATCGACGCCTGTGCATCCAGCAAATTGTATTGGTTGGCTGGAACGACGTCCGACTCCGGGCGGGCAACAGTTTGAGAACTCCGAGACGTCGGCCAGTGCAACTCGGACTTCGCAAGCATCGGCTTGCCTTCGTACCAGCACTTTCTGCCGTCGATCAGACGATAAGACCAATACGACCGCGCATTCGGCGGCCGCTCCGCGCTGCATTGCTTTGCTTGCGCCGGCGTCGCCGAAACGATGAAAGCGAAGGCTAGAAAGCCAGCGATGTCAGCGCCCAGAAAAATCAACCGGAATCTGCTCATCATACACTCACGCAATCAATGGAACAAAAAAGTCATCATTTCAGAAACTTAGGCCACCAATTGAGCCGTAATTTTGACGGTTTTCCACAGGTTACGCACAGCAGATAGTCCAGCAGCGGGCGGCTCTGAACAGGGTAACGCGAGCAAACGGGCGTCCATGAATAGATATCTCGCATCTTCAAGCCGCGTCCGCTTGCGGGGCCGGTATGGGAGTGTGGCATTGGTTGCTTCTGGTGGCGCAATCGATTTGTGCAACGCAAAGCAAAAGGGGTGCACACGCTGCACTACGGTACGCTCAGTATGATCGCCGAAGCTCTGGAGCAGCGGTTTGACGCTCGTCAAACATGCTTTGACCTCGTTGATGTCGACACACCGTTCGCCGACCAAAAAGGATCGCGCGAACATCAAAGCGCACGGTTTATGGGCGATCGAAAAACAATATCGCAAGATACGTTCCGATCGCGAGCGTACGGAACAAGTTGCTGATAAGCCACACGACCCGATGAGAATCCGATGCGTGCCATCATTGTCATGGCCATGCTGACTCCCCGGGCTTAATGAGTTTGCAGCAGCGAAGATGGCGCGCAGCGCCGCAGCGACTAGGACGTTCAGTAAATTTGCCGCGTGATTGGCGATTGGTCGGTGCAACAACCGAAGGAGTCGAACCGCGACATGAGTTTGGACGGTCAAAAAGTGAAATCCGATCGTTTCCTGGAGGCATCGGACGTCGTCTCGGCGCCTTCCGGTGCGCGCGAAAACGGGAAGCTTCCATTGGAATTCAAAACGGCAGACTTCGTCGTCTATCCAGCACACGGCGCAGGACAGATCCTCTCGATTGAAATGCAGACTGTTGCCGGAGCGAGCCTGGAATTCTTCGTGATCTATTTTACGAAGAGCAAGTTGACCGTCCGCGTTCCCGTCCGAAAAGCCGCGAACATCGGAATGCGCAAGCTGTCGAATCTCTCTTCGATCCAGGAAGTGAAACGGATTCTGAGCGGAACTCCCCGGAAAGGCCGTGGCAACTGGTCCCGGCTTGCGCAGGAATACGAAAGCAAGATCAACTCCGGAGATATCGTCGCGGTCGCGGAGGTCGCTCGAGATCTTTTCCGGCAAGGCGAATCCGAACAGAGTTTCAGCGAACGCCAGTTTTACGTGTCGGCGCTTGACCGCCTCTGCGGAGAAGTAGCTCTGGTGGACGGGGTCTCCGAGGAACAGACCATCAAGGAACTCGAGGGCCTGTTGAAGAGCGGCACACTCAAGCGCAGCGCCTGATCCGTAGTCGAACCGACGCTGGTCGTCGGCAGGGATTGCACCTGCGAGGCGGCTCACCTGCCTGGTGCCAGTCCGGCGACGTCAACTCTTGGGCGCTTCGCTATCGAGCCTGACTGCTTCAGCCTGCTGCGGCGTTGGTTCTTCAGCGTTGGGGTCGCCCGGCGCCGTCGCCCAGCCTAGTTCGACGAGCGTCACGATACGCCGGCCGGCACCGTCGAGCTGGCAAACGGCAAGGCCCTGTTCTTCGATGTAGGTCAGCAGGCGCCGCGCACGGCGCAGCGAATATGAGCCATAGGCACGCGCGATCGCCGCATCGCTGGGGCAGGGCCGGCCTTCCTTTGCGGCGCGGGCGATCATCATGAAGACGCCCTGCATATCCTCCGGCAGAAGCGAGGCGCGGATCGAGACATCCCGCCAGCCATCATCCTCGACCATATCGGAGCCGAGCCCGGCGCGGGCGCGCGTGAGCATGCGACGGAAGTCACTCAGCTCCGGCACGGCCGACCCGAGGCCCTCTATTCGGCAGCGGACCACAAACTCCTGATAGAGGACGCCGACGGCGCGGAATCCCGCGTCGGGTTCATCCATCACGGCGCGCAGAATGCGGTCCACTCGCGCGCGCCGCTCCGCCAACTCTTCGGCGCTGAGTGGCTGCTCAGCAGGTTCAGGAGGGATCTCCAGCGCCGCGGTCTTGGCCGCCATCAGTTGTCCGAGCAGGTTTGGCGGCGGCGAGCGGCGCTGCGGCCGGTTAATCTCGGGAGGCGGCGCTGCGAGGATGATCGCACGTGCGTCGTCGATCGCTTCCGGCAGAGGCAGCAGACGTGGAGTAGCGTTACGCGGCGTGGTCTCCGTTGGACCAATGCGCAAGCTCAATGGCCGGCGGGAGAGCGCCGGGCCCAGCGCCATGAATTGCCCGCGCTCCAGATCCCGGAAAGCCTCGGCCTGACGCCGCTCCATGCCGAGAAGGTCGGCCGCGCGCGCCATGTCGATATCCAGAAAGGTTCGGCCCATGAGGAAATTGGATGCCTCGGCGGCGACGTTCTTGGCGAGCTTCGCCAGTCGCTGCGTGGCGATGATCCCCGCCAGGCCACGCTTGCGGCCACGGCACATCAAATTCGTCATGGCGCCGAGCGAGAGCTTGCGAGCCTCGTCAGACACGTCGCCGGCCACCGCCGGCGCGAAGAGCTGCGCCTCATCCACCACCACCAGCATCGGGTACCAGTGATCGCGCGCGACATCGAAAAGTCCGCTGAGGAAGGCTGCGGCGCGCCGCATCTGGTTCTCGGCGTCCAATCCTTCGAGATTGAGCACCGTGGAGACGCGATGGCTGCGCGCGCGCTCGCCGGCGACCTGCAGGCCCCGCTCGGTATGGTCCTCGGCATCGATCAGGAGGTGGCCGAACCGGTCGGCAAGCGCTACGAAGTCGCCTTCGGGGTCGATGATGGTCTGTTGCACCCAGGCGGCGCTCTGTTCCAGCAGGCGGCGCAACAGATGCGATTTGCCGGAACCCGAATTGCCCTGCACCAGCAGGCGGGTCGCCAGCAGTTCCTCAAGGTCCAGAGTTGCCGGGACGCCTGCGGTCGTGAGCCCCATCTCGATCGCAACGGTCATGTCTCGACTCAAAGTCCTCTCGCGGAGGCTCGCTTAACAACCCGATCGCTGCGCGTCGAGCGCCGATGTCCGATCACTGCGGGTTCTCCACGACTGGTCGAATGCAATTGGCCGGATGAACGTGGCCCTGGCGCGGGCAGAGGAACCGAATTACCAATCGGCCTGTTACCGCTGCATTTGAAGCTGGTCGATACACGTTTTGATCAGTTCCATCGCGGCCATGTTGTGCGCATACTGCACTCATCGAGCAATGAAAAAGTTAGCGGAGGAGACGAATGCGTGGACGACGTGTGCTGATGGAATCCCTCATGTCGCACGGCGTGCGTCATATCTTCGGAAATCCGGGAACAACCGAGACGCCGTTGCTGGACAGTCTCGTTTCCTATCCGCAGATCGAATACATCATGACCCTGCACGAGGGCGTAGCGGTCGGCGCGGCGAGTTTCTATGCACAAGCCACCGGCCGCACCGCGGTTTCGAACCTCCATGTCGCGCCCGGGCTCGGCAATGCGATCGGCGCGATCTATGGCGCGTTCAAGGCCAACTCGCCTCTCGTTGTAACCGCAGGGCAGCAGGACACACGCATGCGGCTCACCAATCCCGTGCTGGGCCATGATCTGGTCGCCATGGCTTCGCCCGTCACGAAGTGGAGTGTGCAGGTCGAGCGTGCGGACGAGCTTGCTCCCATCCTGCGTCGCGCCTTCAAGGTGGCAACCGACGCCCCCAAAGGCCCCGTCTTTGTGTCTCTCCCGATCGATGTGCTGGAACAGGAGACGGCAGTTGAAGCCATTGGACCCGGCACACTGTGGCGTTCTTCGCTCCCCGATCCCGGGGGAATCGAGGAGGTCGCCTCGCTGATCCTGAAATCGAAAAGTCCCGCGATCATTGCCAGCGACGATGTTGCCCGTTCAGGCGCAACCGAAGCGCTTGTGAAGCTTGCCGAAACGATTGGCGCATCGGTCTGGTTCGAAGGCTTGCGGCACCATGCGTCGTTTCCGACCGGCCATCCCAGCTTTCGCCAGTCGCTTCCGCCCGATGCGGCGCAGATTCGCAAGGCGCTCGGAGGCGCCGATCTGGTCATTCTGCTGGGCGGGCCATTCTTCGAAGACATCTGGTATGCGGAGGGAAGCCATTTTCCTCCGGGCGCGCTCGTCCTCCAGATCGAGGAATCGCCCGAGCGGCTGGCGTTCAATCATCGTCTCGATGGCGGGATCGTCGGCGAAATGTCTACCAGCATCGCATCGTTGACGAATGCCGTGCGCTCGGGGGAGAGCGAGGAATTCCAGCTCGCTGCGAAACGCCGCAACCAGGCGCTGGCTGAATTGAGCGCGCGCGACAGGGAAGCCTATCGGGCGCGATTGGAGAAGAGCTGGAAGCGTGAACCAAGCTCGATGCCGCGCGTGATGGCGGAGCTCAGACGCGGACTGCCCGATGATGTCGTGATCGTGGATGAAAGCATCACGGCAAGCCTCGACCTTGCACGATCGTTCGATTATCGCGGGCCGGGGGATTATTTCAGCGGCCGCGGCGGCGGCATCGGCCAGGGGTTTTCCGGCGCGCTCGGTGTCAAGGTTGCGATGCCGGATCGTCCGGTTGTCGCCGTTTCCGGCGATGGTTCGGCAATGTACAGCGTCCAGGCGCTGTGGACGGCGGCGCACCACAGGCTGGCGATCGTGTTCGTGATCCTCTCGAACCGGGAATATCGCATCCTGAAGCATAATGTGGACGTCTGGCGTCAGAACTTCGAAGCCGGCACGCAGCATCCCTATCAGCAGATGGATCTGACGGGACCAGGCCTGGATTTCGTGCATCTGGCGGCGGGCATGGGCGTCGAAGGCGTCAGGGTCGAGAACGCTGACGACATTGCGTCGGTGCTGGCGACCGCGGTCGCGGCAAATCGGCCGTATCTCATCGAAATAGCGATCGAAGGGAAGCGATGAGAGTGGCCCGACAGAATATGTGCAGATTGGACAGGTAGCGCCGGTTCATGGCCTAGCGCAGAAATGCAGACGTCACGCGCAGTTCTGCTCGCTCGCTTTCCTGGCTGGCGGCATGATAACGTGGGTTATTTCGGGGCAATGGTCGCGTGCAGTTCAGGCAGCTCAGATATTTCGTGGCGGTGGTCGAGGCGGGGAGCATTTCCCGAGCCGCCACGACCGTTCATGTCGCTCAGCCGGCGCTCAGCCAGCAGATCGCCGATCTGGAAGAACGTATCGGCGTGCAGTTGCTGCTGCGGACACCGCGCGGCGTCAAGGCCACGCCTGCCGGCGAAACCTTGTTTCGCGAGGCGTCGCTGATCCTGCATCGCATGGACCAACTCCCGGGCATGCTGAAATCGGCGATCGGCGAGACGCAAGGCACGGTGCGGCTCGGCATCGTCGCCAGTCTTGCGGGCCCGCTCGTCGGCGTCATTGTCGAGCATTTCAAGGCCGAGTTGCCGGAGGTCAGGCTGATTTGTTCTGACGGTGATAGCGGTTCGCTTGTCACCCGCGTGCAATCACATGCGCTGGATCTTGCGCTGGTGTTCGAGGACGAACTGGTGTCGGCGCACTCGCGAAATCCGATCTTTTCCCAGCAGCTTTTCCTGATCGGCAGGGACGCCGCGACGTTCAAGAAGCCGCACGTCTCGCTCGAGGATCTCGTCGGCATACCATTGATCTCGCCCGGCGGGCAACGAAACCGGCGTCAACTGATCAATCGGGCTTTTGCTGCCCGCAATCTTGTCCCCGATATCGTGACCGAGGCCGACAATTTGTCGAGCGAACTGTCGGCAGTTCGCGCCGGCGTCGGCAATACGATCCTCAACGTTGGCGAGAATCCTGACGGTCTTGAATCCTTTGCCAGGCCGGTACCCATCAAGCCTCCGCTCTACATGACCTGCTGTGCCATCTTCAACAACGACACTGCGCTCAGCGCCGCCGCGCAAGCGGTACGCGCCTCGCTGATCAGTGTAGTCAAGGAGCACATCAGGACGACCAAGCGTCGGGGCGCTCAGGTCATCGATTGACACATTTGTCGCGCTAGACTAGCCGCGCTGTCTCGCCGTGCGCAGCCAGAGCCATGACGCGATCGCGCAGAGCGCAATCAGGCACGACGCCGGCACCAGCATCGGACCGGCGACGCTGCCGGTGTGGTGTTGCACCCACGGCGCCAGGTTCGGCGCGAAGAAGCCGCCGATATTGCCGATCGCATTGATCGCAGCGATGCTCGCCGCCGCACGTGCGCCGGAAAACAATCGCGATGGAAAAATCCAGAAGCACGGATTGAGCACGGCGATGCAGGGACCGCCGATCGCGAGTGCGACAAACCGCTGCGTGTTGTCCGTCAGCAGGACGCTGGCCAGGAAACAGATGGCGCCGAGCAGGGTGACCGCAGCGACAAAGCGAAAGATCGATTTGTCGTTTTGAAGCAGCGGCGGCACCGCGATCAGCGCCAGCGCCGCAAGCGCCCAGGGGATCGCGTTCAACAGGCCATTGACGGTCGAACTAACACCGAAGTCGCGAATGATCGTCGGCAGCCAGTAGGTCATGCCGTAATAGGACGTGGCGAGAAGGATGTAGATGAGACCGAATCCGATCACGACGGGATCCCACAATGCCGACCACGGATTTTCGTGGCCTGCCGTCGGCGGCGAGGCGCGGGCGTGCATGGCCGTGAGCAACTGACGGTCCTTGTCGTCAAGAAATCGCGCGGTCAGCGCGGAAGAAGGCAGGAAAGCAACGACGAAGGCCGCCAGCAGCAATGCCAGCAGGCCGCCGCCGATGAAAACCCATTGCCAGCCCGCGAGCCCGAGCCAGCCACTGAAATCGAGCAATGCTCCGTTGATCGGCCCGCCGACCATGTTGCCGAGGCTGCTGCCGAGCGTGAAGAAGCCAAGCATGCGGATGCGATAGGGATCCGGAAACCAGGTGCTGAGGTAGTAGACGACGCCGGGATAGATGCCGGCCTCGACCGCGCCCAGCAGCAGCCGCAGGACGCTGAGCATGTTCGCCGAGGCGGTGAATGCCAGCGCCAGGGTGATGACGCCGCAGCCGAAGATCAGCAGTCCAAGCCAGCGCCGCGCGCCATAGCGCTGCAGCGCCAGGGAACTCGGTATCTCGAACACCACGTAGCCTATGAAGAACAGCGAGGCCGCGAATCCGAACGCTGCCTCGGAAATGTGCAGGTCCGAGATCATCTGCAGCTTGGCGAATCCGATGTTCTGGCGATCGACGAAGGCGACCAGGAACATCAGCACCAGCACGGGCATCAGGCGCCAGCCGAGACGGTGCATCAGGGCCCGTTCGTCTTCCGTACCGTTCATGCGGCGATTTGCCCGGAGCGCGCACCTGCCATGCGGAGGTGCCGAGAGAATTTCATCATTGGCAATGTGTTAGAGCTATTCTTGATTTCAAAGGGGAGCATTTGGAATATTCCCCAGGGTATCTTGGTTCATGCAGTTTCGACAACTCCGCTATTTCGTAAAGATTGTGGAGGCCGGCAGTTTTTCGCGTGCAGCGACGCTGATCCATGTGGCCCAGCCCGCGTTGAGCCAGCAGATCCATGAACTGGAAGACCGGTTGGGTGTCATGCTGCTCCAGCGCAGCGCGCGCGGCGTGAGTCCGACGGCCGCCGGCGAAGTGCTGTTTCGCGAGGCGACTTCGATCCTGCACCAGCTCGACCAGTTGCCGACCGTGGTTCGGTCCACCAGCGGCGAAGCTGAGGGCGCGGTGAAGGTAGGGCTTGCGTCGTCAACGGCGCCGATCCTGATCGGCCCGCTGCTGGAGCGGGTCAAGACGACGTTGCCCAAGGTCAATCTCAAAATATCCGATGACGACAGCGGCACGCTGCAGGCGGGCGTCGCCGCGAGCAGTTTCGATCTGGCGGTTGTCTATGAGGATGAATTCTTGCCGAGCCTCTCCCGGCGGCCGATTTTCCGGCAGCGGCTTTACTTCGTCGGCAGCCAGCCGTTCTACGTCGAGGACGCCTCATCTGTTTCGCTGGAGCAGATCGCCAAGCTTCCGCTGATCCTGCCCGGGCTGCCGAACGGCCGCCGCTCGCTGATCGATCGCGCCTTTGGCGAGCGCGGACTGGCCGCCAATGTGGTCGCCGAGGCCGACACGCTCTCCAGCGAATTGCTCGCGGTGCGCTCGGGCGTTGCCGGCACCATCCTGCCGATTTCGGATCGTGCGACATTCGAGCGCGGCGGATTCGCCGCGCCGCTGCTGGTCGAACCGGCGCTCTTCCTCACCTGCTCGGTGATATCGTCGAGCGACTTTCCCTTAACCCATGCCGGCGAAGCCGTGCGCGAGATCCTGATCGAACTGCTGCGGGTGCGATTGCGCGATGCCGGTCTGCTCGGGGTGGAATGGATCGACTGAGTCATCCCCGTCTCGCGCCGGTTCATTCACGCGCCATCACGGTCGCTTGATGGTTTGACCGGCCATATCGGCCGCGTATACCTGCATATCGAAGCCATATTTGTTTTTGATCCCGGCCTGGATCATTGGTCCGCCCGCGCTGGCGGCGAACCATTCCGGGTTGCCTCAGCCGGTTGAAGGGGCGGATCGATGCCAAAACTGATCTACCGTGTTGTCTCGGCCTGTGGCGCGCTCGGCTATGGTTATCCTAGGGAGTCGCTGGAATCCGCGCTGCGAGGGCAGGTCGACGCGATCATCTGCGACGGCGGCTCGATGGACGCGGGTCCTTATTACCTCGGCACCGGCACCGAGTATTTCGAGCGCGAAGCGGTCAAACTCGATTTCCGTCACATGGTCGAAGCCGGCGCAAGGATAGGTTGTCCCGTCATTCTCGGAAGTAGTGGAATGGCCGGCGGCGATCGCAATGTCGATTGGATGATCGCGACGGCGAAGGAGGTGTTTGCCGAGCTTGGAATTCAAGGTGCCAAGGTCGCCGTGATCCGTTCCGAAATCGACCCTGAAATCATCATCAAGGAATTCCGCGCCGGTGCGCTGCGCGCGACGGGGGTGGGCCCCGATCTCGACGAGGCTTCGCTGCGCGAGAGCACCATCGTCGGCCAGATGGGCATCCATCCCCTGATCACTGCGCTGGAAAGCGGCGCGCAATTCATCCTTGCGGGACGAAGCTGCGATATCGCGCTGTTCGCCTCCGACATGATCCGCCGCAACATCGATGCCGGGCTGGCGTACCATGTCGGCCACGTCCTGGAGTGCGGCGCACTGGCCTGCGATCCCGGCTCGCCGTCCGACTGTCTCGTGGCCGAGATCTATGATGACGGCTCGGCGATCTTCACCGCGCCTAATCCCGCACGCCGCTGCACGGCCTATTCGATCGCCGCGCACTCGCTCTACGAAGAAAGCCACCCGCAGCTCCAGTATTATCCGGAGGGCATTCTGGTCATGGAGAAGACGCAGTTCTTCTCCCGCGACGGCCGCAGCGCCGGCATTCGCAACAGCCGCTTCGTTCATTCCGCAAAGCCCTGGCCCTGGAGCATCAAGCTCGAAGGATCGCGGAAGCTTGGCGCGCGCAAGGTTTCGCTGATCCATCTCGATCCCGCCGATCTGGCGAAGATTCCGCCGGACGTGCTGGTCTATGGCCGCAACGGCGTGCAGGCGCAGCCGGTCGACGCATCGCAGCGTGAACTCGGCATCATCGTCGAGGCGAGCGGCAAGACCCGGGAGGCCGCAGTGCTACTGGCGAGCCTGCTGACGCATTACCTGATTCATTACGGCTATCCCGGCCGAAAGGCGACCGCCGGCAATATTGCCTATCCGCTGTCGCCGAACCTGATCAGCTTCCAGCGCGAGGACGGTTCGTTCGGCGCCGTCGTTCCTAGCGGAACGCGCGATCCTGTATTCTTCGAGAACTATCCGGCGATCAAGGCTGCCGTGCTGAAACTGATCGCGGATGAATTCCCGGACGCGCTGAAGAATGCGATCTATGCGATAACAGATGCCGACGCTTCGCATCCGGTCGCGCTGCTGCGCACCGTCGATCGCGATACCGAAAGGCTGGCGCAACGTCACTGGCAGGAGATCGATCGCATCACGCGGCTGGTCAAGCCCGGCCCGGGTTCGCTGCTCAATCTCGATGCGCCGGACGCCTATGTGTGGTCGCTCTATCATCTCCTGCAGAACGAGGACGTGATCAAGAACACCATGTTCCCGATTACCTACTTCACGGCCAACAGCGCCGACTGGGTCGAGCAGGGTTCGGAACGTCCGCGCTATTTCGATATCGGCGAACGCGATTATCGCGGCAATGTCGACGACCGGACGCTTTCGCTCATAGCGGACCATGCGCCGGTCGGCATTCCGGTCAGCTCGCATCGTCTGCTCGACATGGCCGTCGTCATCCGCAGCAAGGATGCCGGCATCAACCGCCTGACCTTCGACATCATCTTCACGTCAGGCGAAAATTACGAGGCCGCGCTGCACTCCAACGTCTTCGCCCGCTGCAACATTGCTAAGATCCTCAACCTGCCGCCGGAGCGCGTGGTCGGCACCTATTTTGTCGACAGCTGCAACGCGATCAAGATTTCCGTCGACCGGCCGAACATCTCGGCATCGATGGACGAGCGCGACGTGTTCGGCGCCCAGCAGCAGGTCGCGGTCGAGCAGATGAGCATCCCGATCTACCCCGCGGCGCTGGCCAAGGCGTCGTCGTTCTAACGGCTTCGCAAGGGGCGATGCCGGCTACGCATTGGAGGGCGCGACACCCCTCGGTTTACTCCAGGCTCCAGAGTTGATGAGGCGACATGTTTGATCAGATGAAATTCAGAATGAGCAGATTGCGCGCAATTCTTGCTGCGTTTCTCTGCGCGGCAGCAGTTGTGCTTCCAGCCGGCGCACATGCGCAAACGCCGTTCTATCACGCTACCGCACAGGAGCTGGCCGGGCCTCCCGGTTCGGTGATCCGTTCCGAACCGATGATGTTTGCTCCCGCAGGCGCGCAAGCCTATCGCGTGCTCTATCGTTCGGTCGGCATGCGCGGTGAGCCGATTGCCGTGTCCGGGGTGATCGTCGTCCCGCCGGGACCTGCGCCGGCAGGCGGACGGCCGATCGTGGCCTGGGCGCATCCGACCACCGGCGTGGTTCCGCATTGCGCGCCGTCGCTGGCGATCTTCGTGTTTCAGCAGATGGCCGGGTTGCGCCAGTTGATCGAGCAGGGCGCGGTGGTCGCTGCAACCGACTATCCCGGCCTCGGCACCGCAGGCCCGCATCCCTATCTGGTCGGCGACAGCGAGGCCCGCGCCGTGATCGACTCGGTGCGTGCCGCGCGCAGCCTGCCGGGTGTCGGCGATGGCAACAGCTTTGCCGTATGGGGCCATTCGCAGGGCGGGCAGGCCTCGCTCTACACCGGGCTGATCGCGAAGACCTATGCGCCCGAGTTTCGTCTCGTCGGCGTCTCGGCTGCCGCGCCCGCTACCTCGCTCGTGACCTTGATGGGCGATGACTTCAAGAGTTCGGGCGGCAAGAACCTCACAGCTATGACGTTGTGGTCGTGGTCGCGGGTCTACGGCGCGCCGATCGACAATGTGGTCGTGCCCGCGGCGCTGCCGACCGTCGACCGGCTTTCCAATGAATGCATCGAGTCGATCTTCGACATCCTCGAGCGCCGGCAGACCGAGAAGCCGCTTGAACAGCAATTCCTTTCGGTGCCGAACATCGCCACCGTGGAGCCATGGCGTTCGCTCGCCATGCGCAACACGCCGGGTACGCTGCCGCCGCAGATCCCGCTGTTTCTGGCGCAGGGCACGACGGACAACATCGTCCGGCCGGAAGTCACCCGCGGCTACATGCAGCGGCAATGCAAGGCTGGCGGCAAGGTCGCCATGATGTGGGTTCCCAATGTCGGTCACGGCTTTGTCGCCCGGGACAGCGCGGATGCCGCGGTGGGCTGGATGATGGACCGATTCGCGGGGCGGCCCGCGCCCAGCGATTGCGGCAAGGACCTCGCCACGGCTGACCCGGCCGAAGCGTCGGCGCAATAGCCGGCCATCGCTCGGAACACCAAGCATCAAATTTTCGATCCAGTCCAACCCAGAGATAAATACTGAGGTCCTGTCATGAATTTCGCTTTGACATCGCGCGTTCTGCGCCACCAGAATGTTTTCCGTCGCTCGGGCCTGGTGAGCCTTGCCGCGCTCAGCCTCGTCGGCTTCTGCTCGGCGGCACAGGCGGCGGACAAGCCGCCACTGGCGCCCGACACGGTCGCGCCCTTCAGCACCGGCGCGCGGCTGTCGGCCGGGATTGAATTCAGCCTGCCGGCGCTCGCTGCCGATATCGAGCGGGATATTCCGCAGCGGCTCGCCAGCATCGACGAAAAGATCGAGTGCGTGCATCGCCGGATCCTGTTCTTCAAGGTCAACGCCAATTGCGATGTCTGGGGCTATGTGGAGCGCTCCGGGGGAGTCTCGCTGTATGGCCGCGGCGATCGCGTCTACGGCTCGGTGCGGATCGATGGCGCGCTCGAAGGGCAGGGTGCCAACCGTTTCACCGCGCGCATTCATGGCGAGACCGAAGCCAGCGCCACCATCGAAGCCACGGCGCGTCCCCAGCTCAGCCGGGACTGGTCGCTCGACCTCAATTTCGGCGACGGGTTCCGATGGAGCGAGCCGCCGGTCCTGCACGTGATGGGTCGCGAGATTCCGCTGGCAAAATATGCCGAGCCACGAATCCGGTCGCAACTCGCGGTGGTCAGGGAGCATGCGCTGGCTGCAGCACGCCGCCTCGACCTGCGTGACAAGGCAGCCACCGCATGGCGGCATGCGTTCGAGCCGATCCAGCTCTCTGATAGTCCGGCGGTCTGGCTGCAGATGACGCCGCAAAGTGTGGCTTTTGCGGGCATGCGGGCGAATTCGAGGACGCTGCGCGGATCGATTGCGCTTTCGGGAACCGTGCAAACCATCGTCGGTCAGGATCCGCCTGCGGTGACCGCAACGGCCTTGCCGGCTCTCGGTGAGGACGTCAGTAGATCAGGCGGATTTGACGTCATCCTTCCCGTGCGGGTTGGCTATGACGTGATCAGGGACAAGCTGACGCAGGTGATCGCCGCGATGCCGCCGGTGGCAGGGATTTCGGTCAAGGACGTTGACGTGTATCCGTCATCGGGCAAGCTCGTCGTCGGTCTGCGCGTCGCCCGGGCCACGGACACGGACGCCGGTGCAGGAAAATGGGTTTATCTCTCCGGCGCCATCCAGGTCGATGCCGACGGCCGTGCCATCAAGCTTTCCAGCCTTGGCGCCATGACCGACGACGAGGGCCTCGCCCCGCTGATCGACCCGATCGCGGCGCAGCTCGGATCGAAGCTGAACGTCGACTACGGCATCGCCTACGACAATCTGCTCAACGCCGCGAACGCGAAACTCAATCGGCCGCTGAAGGACGGCTTCCGCATGGAGGGTAACCTTTCCTCTGCGAAGCTGGAGAATGTCTATCTGCCCGCTGACGGTATCGTCGTCGCGCTCCGCGCCAGCGGTGAACTGAATCTTCTGTACGGAATGTGAAGCATAATCGCCGCCGCAAACCGGTGATTGCGGCGGCGGATCTGTACCAGGCCATGTATCGGCTGGGGCGACACGTCAAAGGAGGCCTCGGACGGCGTAACACCATTGATTGCTTACTTTCGCCGGTTCGGAGCGCCATGGTACCGCGTGGAATGTCAGAGATTGTGAGCAGATGAGTATTGCGCGATAGCCCGTCAGGACGCGTCTGTACATGCGCCAACCGATCGAGGGATCACCGAGGGACGGAACAGCGATCATCCTCGAGGATGAAGCGAGCGGAACCTATGACGTCGGTCACTGGTCGGCCGAGATGGGTGAGTGGCTCGGCGAAAACGGCGAGCCGACCGGAATCACGCCGACGCACTGGTATCCGATACCGCGCGATCGATATCTCGGGGGAGAAGACGAGGGATCGATCAAGCAGGCTGGGGCACGCCGCGGAGGGCGACTTGCCGCCGCCGCCATAACTCTCCTCGCGGCGGCGTTCATCGCCATCTATTTCCGCGCCGAGGTCGCTGCGCACGTGACGCGATACTCCGGTCAGGAAGACCCCCTTCGTATCAATGCCGTCGGCCGGTATGTCACCGGTCTGTTCGCGCCGCAGGGGGCACGGACAGGCTCCCTGGCCGCCGCTGGGCAGGTCGAAGCCGGCACGCCCAGCGCGCCCGCGGCGCTGCAAGCAGCGCAAGTACAGCAGTCTGCGGCGGTACCCGTAGCGGATCAGCCGCAATCGCCGAAGGAGAACCATGCTGAAGGCTCGGCGCAGAAGCTAGCGGCGCCCCGCCGCGCACTTGACGAGCCCGAGGCGCAGTCGGAGGCGGAAGCGGCGCAGCGTGCTCGATCGCTCGAGGAGGCGCGAAAGCAAGCCGATGCCCTGGCGCTGGAGGCCGCCACCGCACGAACGGAGCTGGCCGCCGGCATCGAGCAGCATCGTCAGGCGGTCGAAGAGGAGCGCGGACTCCGCGCCGCGATCCGCAGCGAACTTGCGACGGCGCAGCGCGAGATCGAGGCGCAGGCCGCCCAGTTGCGCCAGGCCGGCCTGGAAGCCGAGCAGCTCAGGAAGGCGGTGGAAAGCGCAACGGTTGAACTGCGACAGTATCAGCAGCGTGAACGCGTCAGGGCCGAGGCGATGGCCCGGGCTCGCGACACCGCCCGCCGTACCGTCGGTGCGCGCGTCAGGCCTCAACCTGCGGCAGGCAATCCGGTTTCCTTGGCAGCGCAACCGGTGAGGTAGCCGTTCGCGGCCTGCTAATTCGGCGCGGATGACTTGACCGTTGCCGTAGATTCCAGGGGAATGATCTCGACCACGCCGTCGGGCAAGTTGCCGGTTGCACTGCGGGCGGCGGCGATGGCGACCTGCGTGCGATTGCATACGCCAAGTTTGCGCATGATCTCCCGTACATGAACCTTTACCGTCGTTTCCGTCATTCCGAGCTTGCGGCCGATTACCTTGTTGGGGTCGCCCAGGCAAAGGCAGGTGAGGACGGCGTATTGCCGGTCGGTGAACTCGGGAGGCGGCCGAACGCCGCTGGTTCCATGGCCAAGCCGGAGGCCGGTCGGCCTCGCATCGAAGACGGTGGAGGGTTGCCGTTCATAGATGGCAGCGCTCGGCGCATCGGACGGCGCCCGATCCCGTTGTTCGGCCTCTTGGAGCGGCTGTTCCTGGGATAGTTCCTGCTGTCTGTCGTCCGCCGGGAACCCGCCGGCCAATGCAGCGCCGGCCATGATCGCGTTCGGCGGGAAATATGTGCCGCCATGCAGAACGAAGCTAAACGCCTGCAGCGCAAGATCCGGCGGCATGGAATTGCCGAAGTATGCCTGGGCTCCCGAACGCATCACGGCAATGACGGTGGCGGGATTTTCGTTGTCGGACACGATCGCCAGTGGAGCCTGGCGGCGCAAGGTGTGCAACACCTGCACTTCAGTGAATACTTCATAGGTAGAGGCGGGGGCGCCCACATTGTAGACGAGCATGTCGCATTCGTTGCGGTCGACCAGCCTCTGGTGAGCCTCGTCCGGATCGAGCGAAATCAGCTCGGCGTTTTCATTCGCAGCCCATGGACGCAGAAAGCTTTCCAAGCGAGCCCGTCGAAAGGCCATTGCATCGACAATGAAAACTGTCTTCCGGGTCGGGACTGACATAAACGCGCCCCCCTAGAGATGCCCTGCAACGCTATCGTTAGATTCCTTCCGAAGCGATGACACCGCTATGAATTAGTTCACTAAGCCTCTAAATTGTTCAAAAAACTCTATCCCCATTGGAGGCCCCTGCCAAGCCGCTGAATCCGGCTGAACGGCGTCCAAATCGGGGAACGGCAGCGATACGGCGGTAATAACTGAACATTTCTCACTCCCGGGAATGGTCGAACGGCAGTTGCGGCAGCCTCGGTAACGTATCCTTCGATAGATACTTCAGCGCCCAGCTAACCACGGTTGCGCCGTTGCCGGCCAGCCCTGCACCAGCGGACAGAATGCGATGTTTGTCAGCAAGCTGCCCCCAAAGCCGGATTTCGATGTGCTGGCCGCCGCTGCCCCCGCCTCGGCAGACCGGCGCACATTCGTGCTCGCCCTGATCGGGAATCTGATCTGCAGCTGGTCGAACAACGAGAGCCTTTTCATCTATGTCTTGATGATTCTTCTGCGCACGGACGAAGCTTCCGCCGCCGTCGTGTTCGCGACACTGAACACGACACGCGCCAGGCTCGATCTGATCCAGCGGCTCACCAAGATCAGAGTGACTGACAAGGCGCTCGCCAAAAACCTGACGGCGCTGATCGAGCGGTTTTCGGAGTCGACCAAGGTTCGCAACGAGTTGAACCATTGCATGTTCGTATTCGATCGCTCGGGCGCCATCACGCACACCCAGTCGATGCGATTGACGGAGACAAGGTCGAGCCTGCGGTTCGGCGATCTCAAGGCGCTGGACGAGGCTCGCCTGCAGGAGATGGCGCGGACGACCAATGAAATGACCAGGATCAATCGCGACATCTGGGATTTGCTGCCGCGTCTCGAAGCGCACGTGTGCGGCGACGCGCAGCCGCAACGCCGGCCCGCCGGCCCGGCCTAGCGCAACGAACGAGTCGTCCCTTGATCGACCGATCCTCAATTGAAGAGCCGAACACCCACCATCGTGCATTGACGATCAGGGCGCAAACCGCATCGATCGTGAGGCGTCGCAAGATATGGCGTCAGATCGAATGCGTGCATGTTGTTTGCGTGGATGCGGCCGCATCCTGAGGGTGCCGGCATCCGCAATAACGCGGATGAGGGCAGTCGGAAGAACCGACGTTGAAGAGCTCGCCGCGATTCGCAGACCGCAGACTTAGAAGATCAGCGCTCTTCGTTCCGCTCGCGATGCTTCATCCAACAGGAGCACCTCATGGCTAAGGCAGCGAAGAGGCATAACGATCGCGACCACGATCAGGATCCCAGCCAGGCGCAAGCGCAGGCCAACCTTCAAGGCCAGCTGCAGGGTCAAGCCAATCTCCAAGGCCAGTTGCAGGGCCAAGGCCAAGGTCAGGGCCAGGGTCAGGGCCAGGGCCAAGGCCAGCACCAGACGGCGGTGCAGGACCTGAGTTCCAGCAGCTGGAACGGCAACGCCAACGGTAATGCCAACGGCAACCTGAACGGCAACGGCAACCTCAACTACAATGAGAACAAGAGCGAGAACGAGGTAGACAACAAGCTCGACAACGAGGTCGAGAACAAGCTGGACAACAAGGTCGACAACAGCATCGACAACAAGATCGAGAATAACATCGAGAACAAGGTGGACGTCGCCGTCGATGTGAAGGTCGATCTCGAACTCGGCCTCGATAGCCTCAGCACTCCGGTCATCGATCTCTACAACTTCAGCGCGGCGGGTTCCATCGTGATGCCCGACGTGGTGAACCAGACGATGGATGACGGCAACCAGTTCAATATCGATCAGGTCAACAATCTGGTAGATCAGGACACCAACAGCTCCTCTGCCAGCTACTCCAGCGGCGGCGGCGGCAGCGGATTGTGGTACGATCCGGGCGCGAGCTTCAGCATGGAAGCGAAGATCGAGGGCGGCGAGTCCAGGATCGATGCCGACAACATCGAATCGCGCGCAAATGTTCAAAACAGCGCCGATGCAGCGATCAACCAGTCCGCGTTCGATCAGAACATCACGCAGGGTGCGAACATCCAGTTCAACAGCATCAGCATTCAGGCTGCTGGCACCACTCTGAGCGACGATGACGTAAGCTAGCTTTGCGTTCGACCCGCGCGGCATCGGCCGCGCGGGTCATTTTGCCGAATATTCAATTGCGGTGGCTGCAGTCGCTGACAAGAAGCTGCAGGCCTTTGCGGCCTGACGGCTCGCGGCGACGGGGAGGTTCCCATGGCCTCAGCGAACCATGTTCAAGAAATCATTTCACACTTCGCAGGGTACCTGCAGTTCTTCCACGACATCGCGCGAGACCGCGTCCATTACGAGGAGACGCTCGCGCCCCATCGTCCCGGCGATTATACGACGCTGCGGCCGAATTACGATCATGCGTTCGCGCCTGACGACCTGAACATCAAGGGCGGCTCCGTGCCGGAGCTGATAGCCGACGATGCGATGGACGTGTTCCGCGGCCGTCTGCCCAAGCCGTCCCGGGATTCGCTCAGTCCCGATACCGACTCCTTTCCGCCCACGCTGAATCCGAGGCTCCCCTTGCCGGTATCGGGCGGCGGCGGCGGCGGCGGTAGCGGCGAAATCCAGATCACGGTGACCTACCAGGACGGCGGCGAGGAGACGCAGCTTACGGTCCACCAGCACAACTTCATGAATGACAACGACATCAACCTGTCGCCGGAAGCCCTCGCGGTCGTGGAGCCCTTGATCGCGGCCCTCAACAATGATGCCTTTACCACCATCGAGAATTTGGTGGCCGATGCCAATGCCGAGATTCCCGCCAACTGGCACATGACGCAGACCGATGGCGGCGCGGTGGAGTTCGTGGCCGCTCACGACGCGGCGTGGGCCGGGCGCGAGGGTACGCCGGATGAGCACTCGGTCGCCCCCGGCTATTACGTGAATGGCGAGCTGGAGGAACGGCCGGAGGAGCCGACACCGCCCGCCGAGTTTGACGATCTACCGGACACCGGCCACGGGATCGGCCAGTGGGCGTCGATGGGCAACAATGAAAGCGTCAACGCCGCGCTGATAGTCGATATCGGCGAAGGTGTCCGCACCATGATGGTCATGGAGGACTACTACAAGACCGACGCCATGTTCCAGACCAATACGACGGTCGACGAGGACGAGGTCCACGTGTCGGGCGGCGAGGGGGAGCCGTCGCTAGCCAGCGGAGAAAATGTCGCGACCAACATCGCCGACTTCGTCCAGCACGCCAGCATCTATGCCGACCTGCCGACCTTCAGGGCCGGACCGAACTGGATCGTCGACAAGGTCGATGGCAATTACTACAGCGTCCATGCGGTGGTGCAGACCAACTATCTCTCCGACAACGATGTTGCGACGCAGATCAGCGCCAACAGCCACTACAACCTCATTGGCGGCCACAACCAGCTCGGCAACGTGGCCCTGATCGTCGATGGTGAAATTCAGTACGACCTGATCATCATCCAGGGCAGCTATCACGGCATGAACGTGATCTTCCAGAACAACATCCTGCTCAACAACGACAATATCGTGATATCGGCCGAAGGGGTCGGCGCGTCCCAATCGATTGACTCAGGCCACAACAGCCTGTCGAACGAGGGGGCTATCGAAAATTACGGTGGCGACGACTTCCGCGAGATGATCCCCGGCCTCAAGTTGATCGAAGGCCTGCTTGCCGCGGGCGCGACGTCGATCGACCCCGAACTGGGCGCCGCCATCGCGGGCAACGGTCCCGCTCTGCGCGTGCTCTACGTCACCGGAGATTATTACGACGTCAATGCGGTCTGGCAGACCAACATCACATCCGACGTCAACGTGATCTATCAGCTGCAGAACGAACCGTCGGCCGATCTGGTCGCGCTTCAGCCCGACGAGAACCCGACGCAGTCGGTCAACATCGGAAACAACCAACTCTCCAACGACGCGGCGATCGTCGATGTCAATCCCGATGTCATCTATGTCGAGGGGGACGTCTACAGCGATTCCATTCTGGTGCAGGCTGATTTGCTGCCGACCGATCAGGACGCCGCCGTCAACGCCGATACCGATACGCTGATAACTGAGCTCATTGCCTTCGTCGACGACAATCAGGATCAGACGTGTGCGACGCCGGTCATGGTCCCATTCCCGGTGCAGGCTGATCCGATGGCGAGTGTGCTGCATTAGAGGCAAGGCAGGTGTTTCGGTTACTCAGGTCGCGGAGCGTGCAGATGTCGTCAGGCGGGAATGATCGGTTGGGCAGGGTCGCAAGTCCGCACCCGGAAAATTCCGGCGATGCGGCATCGGCCAAGATCATTCCGCTTCGTCCATGGTTCGATGCATCGTCGCCGCGCGCGGAGGAGCAACCTGCCGCAGCCACCGACGCGAAGGGTTCTCCGGCGGCGGCCAGGGTAGCGCAGCCGTCTCCCGTCGCCCCGTCGATGCGCGAGGAAGCAAAGACGCCGCCGGGATCCACCGTCGTGATCGAGCAGACAGGTCCAGCGCCCCCGCTCGAACGCAGAGGCGACCGGGATGGTGGAGGTTCCGCTGGCGGTGGAGGCGGCGGAGGTGGTGGTGGCGGCGGTGCGCCGCCGCTGCACAAGCGCGCCAGCGACAACGAATTCCGCGACGTGCTCGGGAAGGGGCTGGCGAGCGCCCGCCGCAACATGGTCACCGTCGGGATATTCTCGGTCGTGGTCAATCTGCTGGTGCTGGCCATACCGATCTATCTGTTCAACATGTCCGATCGCGTGCTGACCAGCCGCAGCACGGATACGCTGGTGATGCTGACCATCATCGTGGTCATCGCGATCGGGGCGCATGTGCTGATGGACATGATGCGCCGCTTCATCCTGATGCGGGTGGCGGTCGAGACCGAAGCCAAACTGGGCGGTCCGGTGCTGAGCGCCGCCGCCAAATCCGCGCAGAGTGGCTCCAGCCGCGAATTCCAGACGCTGGCCGACCTGCAGCACCTCCGTGCGTTCCTCACCGGGCCGGTATTGCTGACGATGTTTGATGCGCCGGTGGCGCCGGTCTATTTCGCCGTCGTCTTCCTGATTCATCCCCACTTGGGCTTCATCGTGCTGGGCGCGGGTGTCGCCCTGGTCATCGTGGCGTTGCTGAACCAGCGCGTCACTGCGGTTCCCTTCAACCAGGCAAACAATTACGGCGCCCGGGCAAACATGACGGCGGAATCGATGGCCCGGAACGCCCAGGTCATCAATGCGATGGGCATGATTCCGGAGGGCGTGCAGGTATGGGGCCGCGAGACCGTGGAGTCGCTGAAGGCGCAGGTGGTCGCGCAGGACCGCAACATCCTGATGACGGGGCTGTCGAAGTTCCTGCGGCTATGCACCCAGATCGCGATCCTGGGGTGGGGAGCCTGGCTGGCGCTGGAGGCCCACGTCACCGCCGGCATGGTCATTGCGGCCTCGATCGTGGCGAGCCGCGCGCTGGCGCCGCTCGAGGGCACCATCGAAGGCTGGCGCAGCTTCGTCCAGGCGCGTTCGGCGTTCGCCCGGATCAAATCCCTCCTGCTGAACTCTCCGCTCAACATGGAGCGGCTCCGGCTGCCGCGTCCCGCGGGATACCTGAACGTCGAGCGGATTCTCTATGTGCCGCCGCCGAACAAGAAGGTCATTCTCAACGGGATCAGCTTCCAGCTGAAGCCCGGAGAATCTCTCGCCATCGTCGGAGATTCCGGCACAGGGAAGACCATGCTGGCGCGCATGCTGGTCGGATCCATCATTCCTACCGCCGGCAGCGTCAGGCTCGACATGATGGATCTGCGCAACTGGGATCCACGCCAGTTCGGCGAAAGCGTCGGCTACCTGCCGCAGGACGTGCAGTTGTTTCCCGCGACCATAAAGGCCAACATCGGCCGGATGCGCGACGATGCATGCGATGAGGATGTCTTCGACGCGGCCGAGGCCGCCGACGTGCACGAGCTGATCTCGGGTTTTGCCCAGGGCTACGAGACCTTGGTCGGCATGGACGGCAGCCCGCTGTCGGGCGGCCAGCGCCAGCGCATCGGGCTGGCACGTGCGTTCTACGGCAATCCGCGCCTGCTGGTGCTCGACGAACCCAATTCCAATCTCGACGCCAATGGCGAGCGGGCGCTGGCCAAGGCACTGCTGCGCGCCAAGGAAAAGAAGATCACGGTGGTGACGATCACCCAGCGCGCGGCGCTGCTCATGAGCGTCGACAAGATCATGATCATGCATCAGGGCGCGGTGCAGGCGTTTGGAAGCCGCGACGAGATCATTCCGATGATTTCTGGCCGCAAGCCGAACAACGTCCCGCCCGGGCCGGGTGATCCGCCTTCATTGAACTGACCGGGGCGCCGCCTGGATCGGCAGCAGCGAGGTTACGCGATGGCCAAGAGGAAAATTGCGGACCGTTCCGCCATAACTGACGGGAACTGGTACGATTCGCTGCCGCGATCGACCAGACTGCCGACGGTTGCCGGCGCGCTGGTCATGGCGGTGGTGCTGATGGGATTTGGCGTATGGGGCAACGTGGCGCCGATTGCCGGTGCGGTGGTCGCGTCGGGTGTCTTCGTCGCTACCGGGCAGAACAAGATCATCCAGCATCTCGAAGGTGGCGTGATCCGCGAGATCTATGTGCGAGAAGGCGACACCGTGGAAGCCGGACAGCTTCTGCTCGAACTCGAGGACACCGCGTCACGCGCCGAGTTGCAGCGGCTGTTCCTGCGGCGCATCAGGCTGTCGACCATGGATGCAAGGCTGCACGCCGAGATGCGGGAGGAGCAGGAGATCAAGATTTCGGCCGAGATCCGCGATTGGGTGGCAAAATTACCCGAGGTGAAGGAAATCGTCGACAGTCAGTTGATGACGTTCACGGCCCGTCGCAACAATCTCAGCAGCGACATCAAGAGCATAGACGAGAGCATCAAGGCACTGAACGAGCGGATCCGGGGATCGCAGGTGCAACTCGACGCGGTCAGGCGCCAGATCGTCCTGCTCGACGAGGAAATCGAGACCAAGGATCGCCTGGTGCAGGCCGGACTGGTGCGCAAGCCGGAACTGATGGTGCTGCAGCGGCAGAAGGCCAATCTGGAAGGCGAGGTCGGCCGCATCATGGGCGACATCGGCGACGCCAAGGAACGGATCGCCCGGGCTGTCGAGCAGATCAACGGCGTGCGAAAGACCGCGATCAAGACCGCGGTCGAGCAGATGCACGAGGTCCGGGGCGAACTCGCCGACGTCCGCGAGCGGATGCTCAGCGCCAAGGGCATACTCGATCGGGTCCGCGTTACGGCTCCCGTGAGCGGCGTCGTGGTGAAGCTGCGCTATCATACCCGCGGCGGCGTAATTGAGGCCGGCAAAAGCATCATGGAGCTGTTGCCGCTGAAGGATGAACTCATCATCGAGGCACGACTGCGGCCGCAGGACATCGACAGCGTGAAGAAAGGTCAGCACGCGATGGTGCGGCTGACGGCGCTGAACCAGCGCATTACGCCGATGGTCTCCGGCGACGTCGTGTATCTGTCTGCCGACACCCTGGCCGACGAAAAGAAGTCCCAGCAGGTCGGGCCGACCGACATCTATCTCGTCCGCATCAGGCTCAACCGTGAAGAAAGCATGGCGCTTCCGGGCTTCAGCCCGACGCCCGGCATGCCGGCCGAGGTCTACATCAAGACCGCGGAACGGACGTTCTTCCAGTACATCGTCCGGCCGATCCACGACAGCATGATGCGCGCGTTCCGGGAGCGCTAGCAGCATGTCCGGAAAAGTAGGAGCCGGTTTTCCCTCGCGACAAACGCGGAACGCGTTTGCGCGGAGATCATGCTCAAAAAGATAAAGGCACAGAACGAGCACTTGAACATTGGAAAGGCGTCCGCCGTGCATATCGACATCATCGAAGACCTGCCGTCGCTGGCCAGGCTGGAGGACAACTGGAACGCGGTATACGACGCGGATGACGAAGCACAGGTATTCCTGTCGTGGAAATTTCTAAGCGGCTTTTTGTCCGACACCCCGGGGTCATGGTTTTTACTAGCGGCAAAAGCCGACGAGGCCGCGGATACTCCCTACGTTGCGTTCTTTCCGTTGCGGCTGAAGACCACGATCAGGAACTCGGATGTGTTCCATGAAATCAGGATGGCGGGTTCCGGCGACTACACCGGCATGGTTTGCAGGAGGGATGCGGAGAACAAGGTGATTCCCGCCTTCGTCCGATACATCAGGCAGATGAATTGGGCGCGCTTCAATCTTGATAACCTGCGGATGTCTGAGCGGCGCGTGCGGCTGCTGGCCTGCTTTCAGAAAGCCGATTTTCGCTCGACCGCAATCGACATGGTCAGCAAGATCGACGGGATCGACCTCAGCCTTTGCCCATACGTGACGTTGCCGAATGACTGGGATGGCTACTTGGAATCGTTGAGCGCCAATACGAGGCAGAAAATCCGGCGGCTGCTCAAGCAGGTCGACGCAAGGGGTGAATATCGCATCACGGTTGCAACGCCCGAAACATTCGCAGCCGACCTCACGAACTTGCTGCGGTTCTGGGAGGCAAGGTGGCGTTCCCGCAAAGGGGATCGGATGGATGGGCTCGTTCGTTCGAACAACCTTATGCTGACGCGCAGTTTCCAATCCGGCCTGCTCTTCCTGCCGACTTTTTGGCACGGGGACCGGGCGGTCGCCGCGCTGGCCACGCTGGTGGACCCGCGGAAGCGGACGTTCTCGTTTTATATGACGGGACGCGATGAGACGTTCGACGGGCCGCCATCGGGTGTGATCCTGCACGCGTTCAGCATTCGCCACGCGATCGCGAATGGCTTTACCGAATATGACTTCCTGCGCGGCAACGAACCGTACAAATATTCATTCGGCTGCGCGGAACGCAGGCTCCGTCCCACCATTCTGGAAACCAGGAACGGGAGAAATCTCGGCGGCAGGATTGACCCACGCAGTATTCCGGATGTCCTGCAACAGGCGACCGAACTGCATCGGAAGGGGCAGTCGGCCGATGCCGAAGCCGGCTACCGGCACATTCTGGAGGTTCAACCGAAGCACGCCGACGCGTTGCACCGGCTTGGGCAGCTGCTGGCGGCGAAGGGCGACTTCGCTGCGGCCAGGCGGATGTTCCGTACCCTCACGACGGTTCGCCCCGATGCCGCCAAGGCCTGGCAGTGTCTGGGCCAGGTCTGTGAAAGTCTCGGCGAGCACGAGGAAGCGCTGCGCCAGCACCTCGAATTCATGCGGCTGCAGCCGGGCCAGGCGGACGGGTTCGTCGCGGTCGCGCGATGTCTGGTGAAACTCGGGCGGATGGAGGACATCAACGCCGCCGTGCTGGCTGCGATCCAACCTGTGAGCGCAGCGGCCGGGAACTGGCGTAACGGACGGGGCGCGCCGGACCGGGCCACTGCCGGGCAGCACTCGATTTAGGCGCAGGACCATGGTTCTCGGCCGCAAGACACCCCAGCCGCCCGAAGAGCAGTCGCCGGTGCCGCAACTGACGCGGGTCAGGATGAGCGCGCTCGGCGCGGTACGATGCCCGAATCTTGCCGGCAGGGAAGGCGTCGTCGTCGGCGCCGGCCGATACCGCAGCACTGTCCGCGTCATGTTCGACGGTTTCAAGTCGCCGACGTCGTTGCACAGCACCTATGTCGAGGCCGTGGTCGAGGAAGGCCCTTCCAGCCGCATTCGGGCGCCCTGATGGTCCTCCGGACCTGCAATTCGTGCGCCTGTCAGGCCGCCGTCGTGACGGCAGGCTGATCCTTCGGCATCAGCGAATGATCTTCCGCGCCTGTCGCTGCGATGCAGAGTTTGAGCGCTTCGCCCAGGCTGGCGGCAGCCAGGTCGGCCCTCGCGCCTTCGCGGAGGCTTTCCAGCGCCGCCGGGTCCATCTCCTTCATGCAGCAGGCCAGGATGATTACTGCCGCCGGCAGTTTGCGGCGAAGTCGTCGTACGGCGTAACGCATGTGAGCCGGGGTGCTGGCGTTCATGTAAACCAGACAGACGATCGCCACGCCGGCTGTCTCCAGCCGGAAGATATTGGCGGTCGACAAAGCCTCGGCTCCTTCCACGCGGGCCGACAAGCCGTGGGCGGTCGAGAGCTGACCAAGCATGATGGCGGCGGCTTCATCGATGAGAGTTTGCCCGGCCACGCAGAGGACGGGATGCGGGCCCTGCCATTCGGGAGGCAGATCCTCTTTGGCGAGAACCGGCAGATTCTCGTAGGGCGCATCTTCAGACACGCTCTCCACCGCCGACGTCGCCTCCGCATCGGTGGTGGGCGTGGTCTTGGCTGGCGAGCGGTCGTCCTGCTCCGAAATGTCGTCGGCGAACTCGTTGACCGCGTCTCGTATCTTGAGCATGCGCTCCTGATCCAGCGCGCCGCGTTCGGCATCGGCCTGCGCCAGCTGCAATCCCTTCAGCGCGACTTCGTCATAATAGGAGCTCAGCGATCGCTCCTTCAGAAATTCCTCGGCTTTCTCGGCCGCTTCGGTCGGATCGCCGGCGAGCATCCGCTGATAGAATATCTCGGGCGGAGAGAGGGCAGGCCGGTCCCCGAACATGACATCGAGAAACTCCAGACGCTCCACGTGGCGCCCCAGCACGACCAGGCAGACCGTCAGCGGCGTCGCCAGGACAAGGCCGATCGGACCCCAGAGCGCCGTCCAGAACGTCGCGGATGCGACCACGGCGACAGGCGACAGCCCGGTACTGTGTCCATAGACCATAGGCTCGATCACGTGCCCCACGATCGGCTCGACCACCACAAACAGCGCGACCGTCCACAGCAGCATCGACCAGGTGGGATCGACCGCAAGCGCGAGCGCGAGCGGAAACGCCGCCCCGATGAACGCGCCGATGTAAGGCACGAAGCGCAACACGCCGGCCAGGATTCCCCACAGGATCGCGCTTGGAACGCCGATCACCCAGAGGCCGATTCCGATGACGACGCCGAAGGTTCCGTTCAGAAGAAGCTGAAGCAGGAAAAGCCGGCTGAGGCGGCTGGCGGCGTCATCGAGGGCGGCCGTGGTGCGTTGCAGGTCGTGCGAACCCGCCAGCCGGATCAGCCGGTTACGAAGGTCTTCGCGCTGAAGCAGAATGAAGATGACAAAAATGACGATGATGCCCGTCGTTGCCAGCGGATGCAGCAACGGGGAAATCAGGCTTTGCAGACTCTGCAGCGCGCCCGGGTCGGGCTGAAGGACTTGCACGGGAACGGGTTTGGGTGGCACCGTTTGCGGACTTGCGCCGGGTCCCAGGGTAGTTGCTGCATTCTTTGCAGCCTCGTTGGGCTTGTCCAGTTCCTTGCTCAGATCCTTCAGCATGTCGGAGGCACGTTCGAGTGTGCCGCGGCCGGCGGTGGTCTCACGAAAGGACTGGATCTTTTCGCTGATCGTGGACTGATATCGCGGCAAATCCCCCGCCAGTTGCGCCAGTTGGGTGGCAAGCAGGCTTCCAAGCGCAAATATCAGCGCGAAGGCAATGACCACCACGCTGACGACGGACAGCCCGCGCGGGATACGGATGCGTTGAAGCAGTCCGACCAATGGTGCCAGCACGAAACTGAGCAGGATGGCCAATGCTATCGGTATGATGATATCGCGGCCGAAATACAGCACCATCACAATGATCGCAGCGAGGATCGCCGTCGCCACTGCGCTCAGCAGGGAAATCAGTTCGTCTGCTGTTCGCGCCTTGAAGGGCTGTTTGATCACAATCTGTCTCTACGCGGGGGAAGCCACGAAGCCTAACCCCCGCATATCCGGTTGGTTCCATTTTCGAACGGGCAATGGCCGCCTTCCCGGTTGCGATTTTCCCCCGGCCCAACTCGTAAATCTCAGTTTGCGTAGAGGCCCTCGACGATCGGCAGGCGCGCGGCACGGATTGCGGGAAACAGTCCGCCGATCAGGCCGACGATCAGGGCGAGCGCAACGCCTTCAGCGATCAGCCACGGACTGAGCTTGAAGTCGAACACCACCTGCGTGAAGTTGCCGCCAAGGGTCGAGGCCGTGACGCCGTCGAAAATCAGGTAGGTGGCGGCGGCTCCTACCAGCCCGCCGATGGCGGCGAGCAGCAGCGATTCGGCCAGCGTCCCGACAAAGGCGGGGAAGCCGCCGAAGCCGATGGCGCGCAGCGTGGCGATCTCGGTCGCACGGGCTGCGACCGACGAATACATCGTGTTGAGCGCGCCGGCGATTGCCCCCAGTGCCATCGCGATCGCCAGCGGCCAGCCGAGCTTCTGGATCAGGTCGGAGGTTTGCGAGGCCTGTTCGGCGAAGTAGGCTGCCTCGGACTTGACGTCGAGCTTCAGCCGCGGATCGTTGTCGCTGTAGCTCTTGAGTTCATTGAGTGCGGCCGGCCCGGTCAGGCGCGCACGCACGGTCTGGACGATGTTGTTGCGGTTGAAAAGGGACTGCACCACGGGAAGGTCGGCCCAGATCTCGGATTCGAACACGCTGCCGCCGGCCTCGAACACGCCGACGACGGTCCAGCGCGTGGCGCCGAACGACACGGTTTGGCCGATGTCGAATCCTGCGAATTCCCGCTGCAATGCCTTGCCGACCATCACTTCGTTGCTGCCGCGATTGAACATGCGGCCTGCGGTGATCGCGATGTCCTTGCGCAGCGCGATGCCCTGTTCGCCGATCCCGCGCAGCGGCAGGTTGGCCTTGGTCCCGGTGGAGCGCTTGATGCCGTCGACCACGAGATAGAGTTCCGGCGAGATCAGGGGCTTGCCGTCGCTGCCGCGTGCGATGCCGGGGCCGTCCTCGATCAGCCGCACCTGGTCGCGGCTCACGGTGCTGTTGATTTCGGCCTGCGAGCCTGCCCGCAACACGATCGCGATGTCGTCGGCTCCGGCGCCTGCGATGGTGCGCTGGAATCCGTTGGCCATCGCCAGGAATGCGAGCAGCACGACCACCACCAGCGCGATCGCGATCACCGTCGAGAGCGAGAGCCAGCGCCGTTGCGAAATGCTCCTGAGATTGATGGATGTGACGGCCGCCACCTGAAGCCAGAGCGAGCGCATGTGCCTATCCTCGTCCCAGTGCGGTTGCGATCCGGAGCCGCATGGCGTTGAGCGCCGGGATGATCCCGGTGATCAGCCCAAGTGCGATCATCAGCGCCAGTCCCTGAAGCGCGATGGTCGGCGTTACCGCGAAAGCCGGCACGATGGCGGAAAGGCTCGAGCGCAGCGCCATCGCGATCAGGGCCGCAATCGCGAGTCCCGGGATGCCGCCGAGCAGCGCCAGCAGCACGGATTCGCCGAGCACCATCGTCAGGATCCGCGGGCCCGAAAAGCCGAGCGTCTTCAGCACGCCGATTTCGCGGGTCCGCTCGCGGATCGACAGCGCCATGGTGTTGCCGACGATCATCAGGATGGTGACGAAGGCGGCCCCGACCACCAGCAGTACGATCAGCGCGATATTGCCGAACTGCGCCGCGAACGCTTTCCCGAACGCCTTTTCGGTGTCGGTCGAGGTCTCTGCGGTGGAATTGGCGAACATCGCGTCGATCGCCTTCGCCACCCGGTCGTTGTTTTCCGGCGAGGTGGTCTGCAGAATCATCCAGCCGATGGTGTCCGTGCCGAACGACCGGGTCTCGTCGAAATAGGGGTACTGGAACAGCAGGAAGTTGGTGTCGACGTGATCGGCCTTGCCCGTGACGATGCCGGCGATGGTGAGGTCCCAGGTGTGGCCGCCGCTCTTCTGGCTGAAGATGTTGCTCTGAATGGGAATGCGGTCGCCGATCTTCCAGCCCCATTTCTCCGCCAGCTTGTCGCCGACGACCGCGCTGCCGCGGTCGCGCGTGAAGGCCTGAAGCTGGTCGGGCGGCACCTCGAACTCGCTGCGATAGACGTCGAAATAGCTGTTCGGCTCGATTGCGAGCGCCATGACGAAGTTCTTCGGGTCCTGGTAGTAGCCGCCGAACCAGTTGGCGAAGGTCACCTGCCGTACGCCGTCCACCGCACGCACGCGATTAAAGTAGGCGATCGGCATCGGCTGGGTGAAGTTGATCTTGTTGACGGTGATCATACGGTCCGCGGCGGCGGCGTCCTCGCCGGCCGTAAAGGCGCGGTAGAATCCGGCGAGCACGCCGAAGATCATGAAGGCGATCAGGATCGACACGATCATCAGGCCGGCGCGCAATTTGCGGCGGAACAGGTTCTTCCGCACCAGGTCGAAGTCGTTCACGCGGCAAGCTCCCGTTCGACGAAGCGGCCCTTGTCGAGGTGCAGGACGCGCTTGGCATAGTTTGCCGCTGCGGGATCGTGGGTCACCATCACGATGGTCTTGCCGAGTTCGCCGTTGAGCAGTTGCAGGATCGAAAGAATCTCGTCGGCGGACTGGCGGTCGAGATCGCCGGTCGGCTCGTCGCACAGCAGCATGTTCGGATCCGAGACGATGGCGCGCGCGATCGCGACGCGCTGCTGCTGGCCGCCCGACATCTCGCGCGGCCGGTGCTTGATGCGGTCGGCGAGGCCGACCACGGAAAGCGCGGTGTGAACGCGCGCCGCGCGCTCCTTGCGGCTCAATCTGGTGAGCAGCAGCGGCAGCTCGACATTTTGCGCCGCGGTCAGCATCGGCATCAGATTGTAGAACTGGAAGATGAAGCCGATATTGGCAGCCCGCCAGGCGGCGAGCTGGCTCTCGGAGAGGCCGTCGATGCGCTTGTCCGCGATGGTTATCTCGCCCGCATCGACGGCATCGATGCCACCGAGCAGGTTGAGCAACGTCGTCTTTCCCGAACCGGACGGCCCCATGACGGCGACGAAATCGCCGCGGGGGATCGCAAGGTCGAGGTGATCGAAGATCGAGATCGTTTCCTTTCCCTTGGTGAAGCGCTTGGCGACGCCGGCGAGGCGAACCATCGGTTGTTCGGCTGTCAAGTCAGTCTCCCCTCGGAATGCGGTGCGCTAGTTCGCGGCGGTGGCTGCTGCGGCGCCGTTCGCTTTGGCCTCGTGCAGAAAGTTCACCTTCACCGCCATGTCGGGCAGGATGCGCGGGTCCTTCCTGTCGAAACGGATGCGGACCTTCACGGTCGCCTTCTCGCGGTTTGCGGTCGGCACGATCGCAATCACGGAGGCGGGAATGGTCCAGTCGGGATAGGCATCCAGCACCGCGTTCACGGCGCCGCCGGGGACGACGCGGCCGATGAAGGCCTCGTTGACATCCACTTCGATCTCGATCGAATCCATGTCGACGATGGTGCAGATGCCGGTGCGGGTGTAGCCGCCGACCGACATCGGTGAAATCATCTCGCCGGGCTGCGCGCTGCGGTCGACGACCACGCCGGCGAAGGGCGCGCGGATCTGGTGCTTGTCGAGCACCGAGGCGCTTCGCCTGGCGTCGATTTTGGCGGTCTCGAACTGCGACTGCACCTGGCGCAGCTGCGCGCCGAGCACGCCGACGCGGGCCTGCGCCTTGGTCAGGTCGGCTTCGGTGGCAAAATTCTTCTGCGACAGCGTCTGCAGACGCGACATGATCCGGGTCGCGTCCTGCAGATCGGCGTTGATCGCGGCAATGGCTGCATCCGCGGTCTCGACGCGCGAGCGGGCGAGTTCAGTGTCCTTTTCGGCCAGCACGCTGTCGAGCCGCGCCACGATCTGGCCTTCGGTGACCGTCATGCCCTCGTCGATGAAGACCTCGACCACCTTGCCGGTGATCTCGGCGGCAACGGTCGCCTTGCGGCGCGCCACCACGTAGCCGGAGGCTGCCAGCGTGCCACTTGTCCTGCTGTTCGTCGCCGCCCGCTGGGGCGGCGGGGAGGGGGGCGGAGGCTGCGATGCCTGCTGCTGTATCGCCGGCTGCGGTGCATTCTCCTTGCCGGAGTCCTGCCGGCGAAATTCGTAAACGCCAAAGGCGGCAGCGCTTGCGATCACGCAGGCGACGACGACCGCCGCGATCGGCAGCCAGCGGCGACCCGATTGTTCCACCTTGTCGGTGCTGCGATCGATCGCAAGCGATTTCAGCAACTCGCTCTTGTCACGCGTCATCGTTCATTTCCATCCGGCTGCGCATTGCAGCATCCTGCGCGGCAGCATCGTTCGCGCTGGCATCCTCGCTCGCGGCCGGCTTGCATCTCGCCATGGAATGGCCGGCGCCCACGTTGTGGCGAGCGGCGCCCACGTTCCGTTGTCAAATCTGTCAAATCCTCGCGGGAAGCCAGGCGGCAGCCGTATCGAGGACGTGCGTGCCCGATATCTAAAGCCTAACAGCGACGGAGGCAAATCCTGCAACCAGCAAGCGTGCGCGCCCGATTTAACCTTGTCGACCGCAACATCGTGGACCTTTTTTGCGGCCAGACGTTGTCGCGCCTGCGACATATCCGCTTGAAGATGACGCAAGCGCCGCGGCCGGGCAGTCATTGCGCCAGCGGCAGGCCGAGGCGGCCGATGCCCGGCAGCTTCAACGCAGGCCGGCGGATGTCGAGGCCCACGACGCCGCCGAAAAGGTTGAGTTCGATCCCCTCGATCCATCCGATCGTCAGCCCGAGATAGCCGCCGAGCGAAGCGAACACGCCGGTGCGCGAGGCCGTGAGGCCGTACCATTCGCCGTGATACGGAAAGTCCTTGCCGATCGCCGTCGGCGGCAGCACGGCGTTCAATTCAGGAACCGCGTGCAGGATCGCCTGGATGAACGTGTTGGAGTTCGGGCCGGGCCAGGCGCTGTAATCGCCATAGGCCTTGAAGCGGTAGTTCTCGACCACCGAACGAATCTTCGGAATCAGCGGCTCGGCCGCTTCGCCATCGAGACTCACGACCGTTTCCGGAACGGCGCCGAACCACCTGCCGTCGGCCAGAAATCCGTCGATCCGGATCGGTTCGCCCCAGGCGGTGTAGTCGTAGCGGCTGTAGCGTGTTGCGCCGCGCTCCTTCACCACGATCCAGGTATGAACCGCGAAGATGCCGCGCCAGCGCACCGTGCGCGCCGCGAATACCCTGATCAGCGCTGGCGCATGGTCGGAAGCCTTAGGCAGCAGGCCGGCGCTGGAGCGGTCCGCCGACTGCCAGTTTTCCCGCCTGTCGCCGAGCCAGTAGATCACGGCGGAATAGGCCACGGGAAGGAGCACGAGCAGGATGAGGATGAGCAGGTATCGTTTCACAGGCGGGGAGCAACCGGGACGTTAGGGGCTGCTCTAATGTAATTGTCCCGTTTGCGATTTCGAGTCCGCCCAGCAGGCGCAGGCGTCGCCCGCTCGCAGACGGCCGAAGGCGTCAGAGGTACTTATATACGCAGCCCAGGACCCGCTTAGTTTAGGGGCAGCCAGCTCAGCTCGCCGGAGCAGCCGCAGCTGTTGCAGTGAGCGGGCAGGTCGAACGTGTTGGCGAGCTGCCATTCCTGCGACTCGTTGCTCCATTGAACGGTCGCGGAACAGGTGATGTCATCGGACCGGCACCGGGAGCAGACCGGGGTGGCGCGCGTGGCACGGGTTTCGTGATGTCGCGCGGCCGGCGGCGCCTCCGGCGACTGTTCGAATGGATTGCGAAGCAAAGTAAGTCTCAAGATGCTCCCCCGATCATCCCAATGTTCACTACGGAACATAATGCTGGACGGTTTGGCTGTCTTCAGCGCGCGGCGCGCAAGCCTGTGGAATTCACCAGATTTTAATGATTCGCAACACCGCTACCGTATGGCGATCGATATCGGTCCGGATAAGGATAATCTGCGGCTTTGGGGAGGCTGACGGGTCTCGGCCCGCCCCTGGGAACCGAGCCTCCCGCCAAGCGTTCATTTTCGCGGTCGGCCAGCGCTGGCCCGTTAGCCCGCGTCCATTTTTCTTAGCGCTCCGAGGTGTCGACTGCTTCAAAGCTCATCCATTCTCCTGCCCGGCGATACCGTCTGGAAAAAGTGCAGGACGAGCCGGCTGGCCGTCCTGAACGACGCGGCCGCATATTTCGCCGCGCTGCGCGAAGCTTTGCTGCTCGCGACAGACCGGGTCTATATTATCGGCTGGGACATCCATAGCCAGACCCGCTTCGTCGGGCCTTCCGGCCATGCCGAGGACGGCTTTCCCGAAGAACTCGGTCCGTTTCTAAAGGCGCTGCTGCAAGCGCGGGCCGACCTGCGGATCGACGTGCTGAGCTGGGATTTTCCGGCGCTCTACGCTGCGGAACGCGAGTGGAATTCCCCGTCGAAGTTCATGACGGGCACGTCGGACCGTCTTCGCTTCTGTTTCGATGCCAGCCTTCCGCTCGGCTCGGCCCAGCACCAGAAGATCGTCGTCATCGACGGGGCGGTCGCATTTTCCGGCGGGCTCGATCTGACGATCCGGCGCTGGGACACCAGCGAGCACGCCGCCGGCAATCCGCACCGGGTGGATCCCGACGGCAAGCCGTACCCGCCGTTTCACGATGTCCAGTGCATGGTCGATGGCGAAGCCGCCGCCGCTCTTCTGGAACTGGTCGAGAACCGCTGGCGGGCCGCTGGCTGCACGGTCGAAAACAGCAATCTGCCGGCCGACGACCGCTGGCCGGCCTCGGTGCCGGTGCAGGCCCGCGACATCGTTACGGGGATCGCGCGGACGGAGATCAGGACCGCGCACGATCCGGGTGTGGACGAGGTCGCGCGGCTGTTCGAGGCCTCCATCAACGCGGCAAACCGCTTCATCTATATCGAGAACCAGTTCACCAGCACCACCGAGATTGCCTGCGTGCTGGCGCAGCGGATGCAGGATGTGCCTTCGCTTCGGGTCCTGATCGTCACGCCGAAGATGCATTCGTCCTGGTTCGAGTCCCAGGCCATGCAGGGCGGCCGTGGCGGGTTCATCGACGCGTTCGTCGCGGCAGGCGTCATGGACAGGATACGCTTTCTCTACCCCGCGACGCGGGATGCAACCTCTGCCGCTGCGGTCATGGTGCACAGCAAGGTGATGATCGTCGATGATTACTTGCTGCGCATAGGCTCCGCCAACCTCAACAACCGCTCGATGGGCGCCGACACCGAGTGCGATCTCGCCTTCGAGGCGACATCCGAAGAGAACAGGCAATTCATCACCCGGCTCCGCCGCGGGCTTATCGGCCATTTCTGCGGTGTGGGCGAACGGGAAATCGAAGACAATGAAGCCGACCTTCTGGGATATCTCGACCGGCTGTCGGCGGACGACAGGGAGAAGTCGTTGCAGCCGATCGACTCGAGCAGCCAGTTCGGCGGCGTCGCCAGCGTCGTGCAGCCCGTCGCGGATCCCAGAGAACCTCTCGGCCTGGAGCGCGCCGCCAACCGCATGTTGACGCTGCGGACTGTGCTCGCCGTATGCGGACTGGCCGCGGCACTCGGCGGCCTCGCGCTGCTCTGGCGATACACCTCACTAAGCGATTTCACCGAGATCGGCCTCGTGTCCTCCGTCATTTCGCGATCGGAATTCGCGCCGCTGCTGGCGATCGCCGCCTTCGTCGTCGGTGGTCTGGTGGTGTTTCCGGTCGTTGTCCTGATCGCGGCGACGGCCGCGGCGCTCGGGCCATGGCTGGGGTTCGTCACCGCCGGCACCGGCGTGCTTCTCAGTGCGCTCGTTCTGTTCGGGATTGGCCGGGTGCTCGGTCACGTCCGGCTGCAGCGGCTGCTCGGGCGGCGCGCGTTGCGGGTCCAGAACCGCATCGTCGGCAAGGGGATCGTGGCTGTCGCCATGATCCGCATGGTGCCGATTGCCCCGTTTTCGATCGTGAACGTGATCGCTGGTGCCAGCGAGCTGCGCCTGCGGGATTACATGCTCGGAACGGCGCTCGGCATGCTGCCGGGCATCATCATGATGGCCGTGTTGGGAGCGCAAATCGCGGATCTGGCGCGCGATGCTTCATGGGCGAATGTGCTGCTGCTCGGCTTTGCGATCATTGCCTGGAGCGCGGTGTGCCTCGGCGTGCAGTTCCTGGTGACGTGGCTGGCAGGAAGAAGGACGTGACCGGCAGCCTGCGCATCATGACGTGGAACGTTCACGGCACATTCAACCTCAATCCGAAATTCGATCTCGACGGCGTCTGTTCGCTGATCCGGCATTGGTCTCCCGATGTGGTCGCGCTGCAGGAAGTCGACTCGCGCGGCCGAACCGACGATCCCTTCATGCGGCTGGCCGAGGCGGTCGGCGATCATCGGATCGACGCCCGGTCGATCGTCACAAAGGACGGCGATTACGGCCAGGCGCTGTTCAGCCGCTGGCCTTTCGCCGAGCCGCCCGAGGTCGTGGACGTGTCGTATCAGGAGCGCGAGCCGCGCCGAGCCATCGCTGCGCGCATACTGTCCGATGTCGCGGGCGAGGTGAGGGTCGTCGCCACGCATCTGGGCCTGAGCATCCATGAAAGGCACGCCCAGGCGCATGCGTTGGTCGATCTGGTGCAGCCGACGCGAACCTTTGTGGTCGGCGACTTCAACGACTGGTTTTGGGTCAGGTCGGTGCGGGGCGTGCTGGCCCGGACCTGTCCGGTCCGGACGCGGCTGCGGACGTTTCCGGCGCTGCTTCCGCTGATGCGGCTGGACCGGATTTACGTCTCCCGCGACGGCGTGATCCGCTCGGCCTGGACCGATCGCAAGGCGCGCATGTATTCGGACCATCTTCCCGTGATCGCCGACGTGGTTTTTCCGGACTAAAGAATATTCCGCCGTGGCAAGGCCACGCCTTGCGAGATGCTCGCTGTGGCACACCTTGCCCCGCAAGCCGTTCCCTGTAACGTAGCGGGCAAATCGGCCGCGTAGCGTTTCAAGAACAAAAAGGAAAACATCGATGGGAGGAGTTCTGGCGGGCGTTCGCGTCCTCGATTTCGGGCGCTATATCGCGGGGCCGTATTGCGCGACATTGCTGGCGGAATTTGGTGCGGAAGTCATCCGCGTCGAACGGCGCAACGGCAGCGAGGACCGTTTCGTGGCGCCGGTCGGCGAAGGCGGCGAGGGCGCGCTTTTCCTGCAGGTCAACCGCAACAAGAAGTGCATTACGCTGGATCCGATGAAACCCGAGGGGCAGGAGGTGATGCGCCGGCTGGTCGAAACCGCAGATGTCGTCGTCGCCAACCTGCCGCCGCAGACGCTGCGCGCGATGAAGCTCGACTATGAATCGCTGAAGGCGATCAAGCCGGACATCATCCTGACCACGGCGACCGCGTTCGGCGGGCCGGGACCGTGGTCGGACCGCGTCGGCTTCGACGGCGTCGGCCAGGTGATGTCGGGCGCGGTCTACATGACCGGCAAGGGCGATCCGCCCTACCGGGCCGCGGTGAACTGGGTCGATTTCGGAACGGCGCTGCATTGCGCCTTCGGCACGCTCGCCGCGCTGATCGAGCGCGGTAAATCCGGACGCGGGCAGATCGTCGAGGGCGCGCTGCTGGCGACCGCGCTGTCCTTCACCAATGCATCGCTGATCGAACAGGCTGTCATCGCGGCCAACCGCGTGCCGACCGGCAACCTCGGCCAGACCGCGGCGCCCGTCGATATCTACCGCACCAAGGACGGCTGGGTGCTGTGCCAGGTCACGGGACACCCGCTGTTCATCCGCTGGGCCAAGTTGATGGGCGAGGATCACTGGCTGCAGGATCCGCGTTTCGCCGACGACCTCAAGCGCGGCAACAACGGGCCCGTCATCAGCGAGCGGATGGCGCGCTGGTGCGCCGAGCGCACCACGGAGGAAGCACTCGATACGCTGGGCCAGGCGATGATACCCGCCGGCCCGGTGCTGAGCCCGCAACAGGCGCTGGAACATCCGCACATCCGCGCCACCGGCTTCATGCAGGACGTCGACTATCCCGGCTTGCCGAATCCGGCGCCGACCGCGCGCGTCGCGGTGCGGCTGTCCGAGACGCCGGGCGAAATCGCAACGCGCCCGCCGACGCTGGGTGAGCATACCGATGAAGTGCTCGGCAGTGTCGGTTATGACGCGGATCAGATCGCCAAGCTTCGGCAGAAAAAAATCGTTTAGCGCGCAGCGCGTAAGGTGGGCAAAGCGAAGCGTGCCCACCTTCTCTCACCGAACCATCATTGCGAGCGCAGCGAAGCAATCCATGCTTCAGCAAGCGGAGCTACGGATTGCTTCGCTGCGCTCGCAATGACGAAGTTGCATGGTGAGTGCGACATATCAACCCGACGGGCAAATCAATCAAAAGCCTGTCCATAGCTGCGCACAAAAATATTCCGCTCGCGCCGTCGGGCAAATCAGTGATTTAACTCCGCGCGTCTCACGGCGGATGAGGGGCGTTGGCCATCGTCACGAACGTGCGGTGAGATGCGGTGGACGCTGAATGCGCGCTAGACGTACGCGCACGAGGCGTACGGCGAAGTCGTGTGGTCCTGACGCCGCGGTGCTGGCGTCAAGTTGCGTGGGGTTCACGCCCTGTGCAGCGACGGTGGCAAAAGAGCCGTTCACCGGGGAGATCACGTTATAAGCCGTAAAGCCACTGCGCAGGGAAGGCCGGAGTGTTTCCGCTGAACCT